>VOFD01001097.1_pt1 | contig 28308 bp, 32 predicted proteins | sample 5384101 | NCBI WGS metagenome assembly VOFD01 (sample SAMN12384723, study PRJNA508395) | human gut metagenome | isolation source: healthy gut C | host: Homo sapiens
TGTGACCATCACGGTTTTGATGAGACAGGTCCGCTCCCCGGAGCCAGCATCATGGTGAAGGGTACCACCACCGGTACGATGACCGACCTCGACGGTAACGCCGTGCTCGACCTCAAGCAGGGCGACGTCCTCGAAGTATCCTTCATCGGATACCACACCACCGAAGCCACCGTCGGAAGTGGCGACAAACTCCAGGTCGTTCTGAAGGAGGACACCACCCTCCTCGACGAGACCATCGTGGTAGGTTACGGTGTCCAGAAGAAGGAGACCCTGACCGGAGCCGTGTCTCAGATCAGAACCGATGACATCACCAACACCAAGTCACCCGACGCACTGCTTTCGCTGCAGGGTAAGGTGCCCGGACTGCTGATCCGCGATATGGGCGGCAAACCTGGCGCCTTCAATACCGAACTCTCCCTGCGTGGATACGGTTCGCCTATGATCGTGGTGGACGGTGTAGTACGTAGCCAGCAAATGGTCGGAAAGTCCAGAGGTTATGCCATGTCAGCCAAGCAGACTCAGGAATACACCGATATCTCGGTGCTGCAGGAGATCAACCCCGAGGACATCGAGAGCGTATCCGTCCTCAAGGACGCTTCCGCAACCATCTACGGACTCGGAGCCGCCAACGGTGTGATTCTCATCACCACCAAGAAGGGCCAGAGCCAGACCCCTTCAGTCTCCCTGAGCACTTCAGTGCGCCTGACCCAGCCTGTGACCAACCACAACGTGGAGGACTGGCTGAGCTTCATGAAGTGGGACAACGCGATGTCCGACGTCGCCCGTCTGCCTCACCGCTTCTCCCAGGAGGAGATTGACGGCTATGCAGCCGGCGACCCCGCCTATCAATACACCAACTGGTACGACGAGGTCATGAAGACCTTCGCGGTGAACCAGATGCACAACGCGTCCATCCGCGGAGGCACCGACAAGATCAACTACTACTTCGGTGTCGGATACTCGGATGACTCTTCAATCATGAAGTCGGAGTCCTACGCCTACAACAGGTGGAACATCAACGGAAGCGTGACCGCAAACCTCAACGACAACCTGAAGATGACCTACACCACCTCCATGCGTATCAGCAACCAGAACACGCCCGGTAACCCCGACGCCGACTGGAACATGCAGTACCATATCTACGCCACCGACCCCCGTATCGGAGTTCACCCTATCAAGTCCGTGAATCCCGACACCGGTGAGATCGAATACGACATGACCCACTGGTCAGCAGGTAACGAGAACATGAACGTCGTCGCGATGCTCGACCCCGAGAGCACAGGTATCTCAAAAAGAACATCTCGAGGACCTTCAACAACACCGTAGACCTCCAGTACACAGCTCCCTGGCTGCCGGGACTCACCCTCTCGCTCTCAGGCGCCTACGACTTCTCTACCGGCAAGTTCCGCTCTCTCGTGCTCCAGTACGACACCTACGACTACAAGACCAACACATGGGCTGCCACCTCCCGTGTGGAGAACGAATACAGCGAACTCTACACCGACAACCAGAGGCTCTACGGACGCTTCCAGGCCAACTACAACAAGAGGTTCGGCAAGCACAACATCGGAGCCACCTTCGCATCCGAAGTGACCAACAACCAGCGTGCACAGATTCAGGGCAGCCGTAAGTACGGCACCACCGCCGCTGACTCATTCTACACCCACGACATCCTCGACCAGGGTCTCGCCACTACCGCAGACAACTCAGGAAGCCGTGTGAGCAGCGCCACCGCAGGCTATATCGGCCGTGTGACCTACGACTACGCCGGCAAATACCTGGCTGAAGTCATGACTCGTGTTGACGGTTCCTACATGTATGCTCCCGGCTACCGCTGGGGTGTGTTCCCCCGCCTACTCCCTGGGTTGGAGAATCTCCGAGGAGAACTTCTTCAAGCAGGCTCTCCCCTTTATCAACAATCTCAAGTTCCGCTGGTCCGATGGTTTCACCGGAATGACCCAGGGCAGCGCCTACGCCTACATCGCAGGCTACACCTCCAGCGCTCCTACATCTTCAGCGACGGCACCACCACCCCCGCATGGAATTCCACCACGGTTGAGAACACCCTGCTCTCCTGGGCAAAGGTTCGCATGATGGACTTCGGTATCGACTGGGAGATGTGGCACGGCAAGTTCGGAGGTTCGTTCGACTGGTTCAAGAGGATAACCGACGGTATCGCGGCCACCCGCACCGTATCCCTGCCTGACTTCTACGGAGTTTCCCTGCCTCAGGAGAACCTCAACGTCCAGGAGAACGAGGGCCTCGAGCTCTCACTCTACACCAGCGGTTCCGTAGGACAGTTCAACTACCGTGTCACCGGATCAGCCACCTACACCCGCAGCCGTATGACCTATATTGAGAGCGAGAATGGTAAGGGCTACAACTCATCCATGAGCTACTGGAAGAGCAGCACCCTGAACAGGTGGAGCAACGCCAGGAGCGCCTCCCGCTACGAGTGGGCCGGCGGACAGTTCACCAGCCTCGACTACATCTCCAACCTCGGAGTACTCTACGACACCAACAAGGCAAACGCTGGTAACCGCGATATGGTTCCCGGTATGTACAACCTCGTTGACCGCAACGGCGACGGCTACATCACCGGCGACGATATGTTCTACACCTGGTCCGACGCCAACCCTCCTCTCCAGTTCGGTCTGACCTTCAGCGGCAACTACAAGAACCTCGACTTCAGCCTCGTGTTCTCAGGAGCCTCCCTCAAGAGCAAGTCTCTCGGACTCTCCTCCTACGCTGGATTCGGCTACCTGTACCAGCTGCCCAAGATGTACACCAAGGACTGCTGGTCAGTGCAGAACTACGGCGACGACCCCTGGGATCCCAACACCGAATGGAACTCCGGCTACTGGCCTGCTCTCGCGCGCGTCAGCCAGGTCGGCGGCTCACACAACGTGACCTACACCAGCAACCAGCCCCTACAACTTCATCGACGCCACCTATCTGCGTCTGAAGTCCATAGAGGTCGGCTACCGCTACTCTCCCGAGTTCATCAGGAAGATCGGCATCAAGAGTCTGCGCGTCTACTTCAACGGCGGCAACCTCTTCACGCTCTGCAACAAGAACCTCCGCTTCGTCGACCCTGAGTCCAACGACTACGGCCGTCAGGGAGGTAGCTTCCAGATCAACAGGTCATTCACCTTCGGTTTGAATCTTAACTTCTAATAACCAAGCAACATGAAATCAATACTTAAATATATCACGGTTGCAGCTCTGGGACTCGGAACCCTCACATCCTGTGACGCCATCTTCGACAACCTCGAAGGCGACCTCACCAAGATGCAGGCCGAGGATATGTTCAGGAACGAGGCGGGTATCAAGCGAGTTCTCGCCAACCTCTACAACAACATCCCCATGGGTGCCTTCGACGACAACGACAAAGGACGTTCTTCGCCAACGCCAGCCGCGCAGCCGCAAGCTACAGCGCCAGCGTAACCGGCTTCTGGGACTACAGCCAGATGAGGTCCATCAACCTTTTCATGGACAATGTTAAGGCTGCAGCCGCTGCAGGTACAATTTCTCAGGAAGCAGCCAACACCTATCTCGGAGAGGCCACCTTCATCAGGGCCTACTGCTATTTCGCTGGTGTCAGGGTCTACGGAGGTATGCCCATCGTTGACAGGGTTCTCGACGACGAGTACAAGGGAGACGGAGTCAACGCCGGCCTCTATATCGACAGACGCACCGAGAAGGACACCTGGGACTGGGTGCTCCAGCAGCTTGAGGATGCAGCCAACCTGCTTCCCGAAACCGCTCCCGAGCAGATGCGCGCGAGCAAGTACACCGCCTACGCCCTCAAGGCCCGGGTAGCCCTCTGGGCTGCCTCCGTGTCCAAGTACTGGGACAGGGCCGAGCTCAACAGCAGCTACACCGCAGTGCAGCAGAAGCTCACCTACATGGAGGAGTCATACGCCAACGGCTACTACCAGCAGGCTCTGGAGGCTGCCGAGAAGGTAATCGGAAGCGGCAAGTACGGACTTGAAGGAGCGAACCCCGGCTCCGTTGATGACGCCGTCAACACCCTTGCCAACCTCTTCCAGAACTACTCCACCCTCGAAGGCCTTCTCGGAAAGTCCTACAAGTCAGGTAACCTGACCTCAGGAAACGGAATGGAATCCTCTCAGGGCGGTAACTGGGGTGCACCCAACCAGGTGACCGCAGGATGGCAGACCGGACAGTTCAGCTACACCCCTGAACTACGCCGATGAGTTCGACTACTATGCCGACGACCGCAGCAGGGTCGACGGCACCATCCCCACCAGGCTCGACGGCGACGAGGCCAGCTACTTCAGCTACGACCCCACCACCGAGTTCAAACAGGGCGACAATGCCAACTACATCAAGTACGCCAACGTCACCGACCCCTTCGTGGACAAGGACGCGCGTTTCCAGGCATGGATAATCTACCCCGGAGCCACCTTCCGCAACACCACCATCTACTTCCAGGGCGGAATGATCCTGCCCGACGGCACTCCCAGCATCTACCCTGTCGACAACAACGGAGTGGTCTTCCAGGGACAGACCTACTATCCCTACGGCGGAGAGGCCGACGGCAACTCTGGCTTCTACAAGATGCCCTCAGATGTCAACAGCCACAACCGCACCACCTACTCCTTCTACAACAAGAAGTATCTCAACCCTACGGCCTACAATACCGCAACCCAGACTCCATGGTACGACATCCGCTATGCTGAAGTTCTCCTGACCTACGCGGAGGCGGCCGTTGAGAGCGGTCTCGGGGACGCTGCCCTCGCAAAGCAGTACCTCAACGACGTACGCCACAGGGCAGGATTCACCGACGACGTGGACCTCACCCTCGAGAACGTGCTCCACGAGTGGAAGGTTGAGTTCGCAGCCGAAGACCAGTGGCAGAATGTGCTCTGGAGAAGGCGCGCCTACTTCAACGGAACAAATGTCTACGACGGAGAAGGCGCAGTGCCTGCCAAGCTGACCCTGATTCCTATGGTTGACCTCAGCGGCAGCAGCGCACAGTACATCTTCCTCAGGTCAGTGCCTATGTTTGACGAGGCCACCCAGAATCCTGCTGGCTTCCATCCTCAGGTAAGACCGGAAGACTACTACGCCAGCATTCCGAACTACACTAACAACCGTATCACCAACAACAACACCACGAACTAGCATGAAACGATTACTGATCAAAATAGCATGCCTTGTTGCGGCAGGTTCCCTCCTGACGTCCTGCGACTTGTTCAAGCTCGACAACTACGACGGACCCAACGCACAGATATCAGGAAGAATCCTCGATGCTAAGACCAACGAGACGATTCAAGTTGAAACATACACGGAGACAGGCGGAAACTGGTGGGCCCTACGACCACTGTGATTTCGGGATCCCTCACCGTCATCGAAGATGTAAGTGACAGATGGGGAGAAAACTTCTATGAGGAGCAGGACTGGTTCGTTAAGTTCGACGGAAACTACCAGAACGACATGGTCTTCGCCGGCAAGTACAGCGTAGATTTCAGGAAGCTGCCTGTGTTCGCACCTGCTGAGCAGACCGTGATCCAGGTAAACGAGGGTGCCAACAGCTTTGACTTTAAGCTCACACCCCTACTGCCGCATCATCGACCCCGAGTTCAGCTACGACGCAGAGAACCAGCAGATCAAGGCCACCTTCTCCGTCGAGATGGGCGACCCTTCAAGGCTCAACACCATCAGCCAGGTTGTTCTCTGCTCCAACACCGAGAATCACGTAGGCTATAACGCCAGCTACAGGATGAACGGAAATGACAAAGGATCTGCTCTCGCAACTGTAACAGTCAAAGAGGACGGCACCACCGACAGGATCACCCTGACCGTGGACGCATCCAGCGACGGTGTAAACATCGAGGAGTTCAAGTACGAGAGACCTCATTACCTGAGGATTGCAGCTCTCGCCACGGCTCCCGGTGTCAACACCAACAGCATCTGGAACTTCTCTCCCATCTATGTGATGAACAGAGACAAGAGCATCAATCTGTACGACTGGTCAACCGCCAACTAACAGACCACTCTGACAACAGAATCGAGGCCGCCTCCCAGGCGGCCTCTTTTCGTATCACCTTACGTCCCCCAACGCCGCGCCAGATTTGAAATTCATTGGTACCAGATACCGCCGCAGAACGGCGGTGAATGGCTGCCTGGTGGTCCCAATGGAACCAAATTGGTTCCATTGGGACCAGCCACCTGCCCTGAATGGCCTCTGCGCCGTCCCGTCGGGACTAATGATTTTCAGGAAACGGTACTCGCCGCTTCAGCACAAATAAGAACAAAAAAAAGAACAGTTTTTTCAAACTGTCCTTTCTTTTGGTAGTGGGTAGGAGAATCGAACTCCTATTGCAAGAATGAAAATCTTGAGTACTAGCCGTTATACGAACCCACCGTCTGTCATTGGGAATGCAAATATAGGCATAATTTTGCATTCTGCAAATTTTTTCTCATGATAAGTTAAAAAGCATCATTTCCTTCTGTACGGCGCATCGTCGTAGAGCAGGAAGCGGCGGGCCTTGCGTATCCACTTCTGCTCCTCGAGCTTCACATGCTCCTGCACCACGTCGAAACTCAGCCGCCCGCGCAGATATTCCTCTATCACGGGGTCGGCTATCTTCACGAACAGGGCGTCGCTCATCTCGAACTGCGAATAGCGGTCGGCGAAATGCCGCATCAGCCGGACGGTGTGGAGCAGCGAATGGTACTGGCCGTCAGGAGCGAGCATGATCTGATAGCCGAAACACTGCTGCCCGCTGTAGATGCCCGCCGAGGGCGTGAAGGAGCAGGGACGCATCATGACCCCGCGCTGCGCCGGCAGGAAACGGACGTCCTCGGTCTTGATGAACGGCGCACCGAAATACTCGTAGGGCCGCGCGGTGCCGATGGCGGGCGAGATGGTGGTGTTGTTCCAGAGTCCGCCGCCGGAGTAGAGCTCGCAGGTGAACATGCCCGGGATGTCGGACGCCGGCGCTATGACCCACGGAAGCATGTCCTGCCCACCGAGGAACAGCGCGCGGAAATCACGTGCAGCGGGAACTTCGCTCCTATCTCGCTGTAGTAGAGCTGGCAGAGTTCTCCGAGGGTCATGCCGTGCCTGTGGGCCACCCTGGGCGTCCAGATGTCGGACTCCACCGCCGGAATCGTGCCCTCCACCACCCTGCCGGCGGGGTTTATGTGGTCGACCACGTAGATCGCCGGGGCTTCGGGCTCGCGGGCGCACATCGACATCAGCCGCATCACGTCGCGGGTGTAGTTGAAGTAGCGCGAGCCCACGTCCTGAATCTCCACGACGATGGCGTCCACGTCCTCGATGTCGGCGGAACTGAAGTCGATGTGGGAGGTGTCGGGGGTGAGCTCGGTGCCGGACGGGCGGATCACACGGACCAGGTTGCCGCGCTCGCGGAATATCTCGTAGAGGTAGCGGCTGCGGCCGGAATCCCAGCAGTTCTGCGTGCAGAAGCAGGCCACGCGCCCTTCGGTGAGCGTGCGGTCGAGCTGATCCTCAATCGGAGTTGTTCTGAAGGAAAACATCTATTTCAATATGCCTTGCGCGATCGCGATGACTTCCTCGCCGAGCGCCCTGGCTTCGGCCTCGGTGGGCGCCTCGGAGTAGATGCGGATGATGGGTTCGGTGTTGGAGCGGCGCAGATGCACCCAGCTACGCTTCTGCTCGAAGTCGACCTTCACGCCGTCGACGGTGTTCACGCGCTCGGCGGCGTAGTGTTCCTTGACCTTCTCCAGTATCTTGTCGATCAGCGACTTGTCGCTCAGGGAAATCTTGTTCTTGGCGATGAAGTACTGCGGAAGCGTGGCCTTGTAGGCGCTGGCGCTCATCTTCTTGCGGGCGAGCTGGCTCAGGAACAGCGCGGTTCCGACCATCGCGTCGCGTCCGTAGTGGGAGGCGGGGTAGATGACTCCCCCGTTGCCTTCGCCGCCTATCAGCGCCCCGGTCTCGTGCATCTTCGTGGTCACGTTGACCTCGCCCACCGCCGCGGCGAACCAGCTGCCTCCCCAGCGCTCCGTCACGTCGCGCAGGGCGCGGCTGGAACTCAGGTTGGAAACGGTGTGCAGGGGCTTCACGCCGGCAGCGGAGGCGCGTTCCAGCAAGTAGTCGGCCACCGCCACAAGGGTGTATTCCTCGACGAAGGGTTCGCCGTTCTCGCAGAAGAACGCGAGGCGGTCCACGTCGGGGTCGACGCTGATTCCGAGGTCGGCATGCTCGCGCCGCACGGCTTCGCTGAGGCCGGTGAGGTTCTGCGGCAGCGGCTCGGGGTTATGGGCGAAATCGCCGTCGGGAGTGCCGTTGAGCAGTATGCAGCGCACCCCGAGCTTCTCCAGCAGACGCGGCATGATCAGCGCGCCCACGGAGTTGATGGCGTCGACGACCACGGTGAAGCCGGCCCTGCGCACGGCGTCGGCGTCGACGGACTCGAGGGCGAGCACCGAGTCGACGTGCTCGTCGGTGAAGTCGTGGTCCTCAATGTGTCCGAGTTCGTCGACGGAGGCGAAGTCGAAATCGCCGCTGTCGGCTATCTCCAGTATCTCATTGCCTTCGGCCGCGGAAAGGAACTCCCCCTCGGAGTTCAGCAGCTTGAGCGCGTTCCACTCGCGGGGGTTGTGGCTGGCCGTGATGATGATTCCGCCGTCGGCTCCGGCGAAGCGCACCGCAAGTTCGGTGGTGGGGGTCGACGCAAGCCCGCATCTGACCACGTCGACGCCGCAGGATACCAGAGTGCCGCACACCAGCTGCTCCACCATCCCGCCGCTGATGCGCGCGTCCCTGCCCACGACGACCTTGAAGCGGCCGCGTTTCGGAGCGGCGTGCCTGCGCAGGCGCTCGCAGTATGCGTATGTGAACTTGACTATATCCACCGGCGTGAGAGCTTCGCCGCAGGGCCCGCCTATGGTGCCGCGTATGCCCGAAATTGATTTTATTAATGTCATAGCTTGCAAATTTACGAAAATTAATTCGTATATTTGCGCCCGATTCAAAACACCAGTAAACATGAAAAAAGGAATCCATCCCGAAACCTACCGACTTGTAGCTTTCAAGGATATGTCAAACGAGGACGTGTTCATCACCCGCTCCTGCGCCACCAGCAAGGAGAACATCACCATCGACGGCGTTGAGTACCCCCTCGTAAAGCTTGAGATTTCGAACACGTCTCACCCTTTCTACACCGGCAAGATGAAGATAGTCGACACCGCCGGCCGAGTTGATATGTTCTACCAGAGATACAAGTCCCGCAAGAAATAGTTTCTTGCAAGGCGAGACACCAAGGAGGAACCGGACATCAGCCCCGGCTCCTCCTTTTTGTTTTACAGCGAGTCCGTTATCATCTCCGCCGGTATCTTCAATCTGGAGAAGGCGAACATTTTCTTTCCGAGATCTTTCAGCGAAGCCCCGATATGATAGACCTCGGCATTATCGATAATCAGAAACCTGTCATGCCCTTTGGCATACGTCCTTACGATTATCGCCTCATACTGACTGTTGTGCTTCACCATGTCCAGCTTAAGTTGTTCGCTGATCTTTCCTGTATAGATTATCGCCGAGACTCCGACATCTCGCTTGCTGAGCATCAGAAGGACGGATTCATCCACATAATTGTCGATCAGGATAATGGATTTCCGCGCAGAACGAATAATGTCTGCGGCGAACTTATATGCGTCAAAAATCTGTCCGTCAAAAAAGACTCCCTCGACTGGAGGAAGGGAGGTGCGGATAAAGAAATCTATTTTTCTGGTGTGTTCTGCAACCGTATATTCCAGTTCAGTCAGACGTCTGTCATAAGAATAACCGCGAAGCATATAATCTTTCAGCACTCGGTTCGCCCAACGGCGGAACAACGTGGCGTTCTTGCTGTTGACACGGTATCCGACAGACAGGATGGCGTCCAGGTTATAGACCTTCGTCTTGTACGTTTTCCCGTCGGAGGCAGTTAGTTCCAAAATGGAACTGACTGCATTTTCATCAAGTTCGCAACTGGCGAAGATGTTTTTCAGATGTTTTGTAATGGCCTGACGCCCTGTGCCGAACAATTCTGCAATCTGCGCCTGCGTCAGCCAGACCGTTTCACCTTCGAGACGCACTTCAAGCCTCACCTCGCTGTCCGGTTCATAAAGGATGATTTCACCTGTGTCTTTCATAGTCAGTAAGTTTTTATCAAATATAAGAAACTTTCTCAAACGAAGTTTTCATTATCTTTGTATGTTTTAGATATTTTAGAGTTATGACCACTAAGGGAAAAGTCATCACCTGGATCGCAGCGATTGTAGTGCTCGCCGCGGCGGTATTCTTCTACATCAAGTTCTACTTCGTCTTCGGCGAGGGCGTCAAGGCCGGCGAACTCAACCAGATAGTGTACAAGGGATGGGTATGGAAGACCTACGAGGGCCGTCTGATCCAGACCGGCTTCAACAGCCTCTCGAAGGGCGGCAACATCCAGTCCAACGAGTTCAACTTCTCGGTGACCGACAGGGCCGTGGCCGACTCGCTGATGCGCTGCAGCGGCAAACTGGTCGAGCTCCACTACAAGGAGTATAACGGCTGGCTGCCCTGGAGAGGCATGCAGAGATACATAGTCGACGACATCGTGTCGGTGCGCCAGGCCGAGCGCCAGACCGAGATACCCATAATTGCGGGAGGAGAATAGCGATGACACTGAGCGCAGTTGCGATGCTCGCCGCAGGACTGATAGCGGTGCATCCCGAAGGCAATCCGGGCGCCAGGCTGCTCACGGTGGAGGAAGCCGTCAGGCAGTCGACCCGCTCCGTCTACCCCGAAAGGGTCAAGCTCTGGTGGGACGCCGACAGCCAGCTCACGAGAGAGGAACCCAAGGCCGCCAGGCCCGACTGGACCCTACCGGAGGGCAACCCGCCCGAAATCGTCTATGGTGAAACCGTGAGCCGCAACGAGTTCGGCGGCTCGAAGTGGGTGATACCCTCCCCGACGGCAGCCTCCTGGCGGTCTACCGCAAGGACCAGTCGGCAGTGTGCACCTCCCCCTCTTCGACATCACCACGAGGACCGGAAGCACCAGGGAGATCAAGTATCCGATGGCCGGCATGCCCTCGGAGAAGCTCGCCATCTGCATCTGCCGCACCGACGGCAGCATAGTCTGCGAACTGCAGACCGGCGATTCCGACGACGAGCGCTACCTCACCAACCCCACCTGGTCGCCCGACGGGAAATACCTGTTCGTGCAGGTGCTCGACCGCGCGCAGCACCACATGAAGCTCAACATGTACAGGAGTTCCGACGGCTCTTTCGTGCGCACCGTGCTCACCGAGCACAACGACGCCTGGGTGGAGCCGCTCGACCCTCTGTACTTCCTCAAGGGAAGCTGGATCTTCCTCTACCGCACCGACAACCGCGACGGGTACAGAAGCCTATATCTGTGCGACACGCTCGGGGTCATAGCCCGGTGACCCCCTGCAGCGCCGACGTGGCCTACGTGGCGAACGACGGCAGATATGTCTACTACACCTCGGCCGAGGTCTCCCTATCGAGAACCACCTCTTCCGGGTGCAGGTCAAGGGCAGACGCGTCGGCGAACCTGAGCGCCTGACCTGGGAGAGCGGCTGGCACGAAATCGACATGGCCCCCGACTGCAGCAAGTTCATCGACCGCTACAGCAGCCTCAACGTGCCCGGAGTCACCGTGGTCAAGAACGCCTCCGGCGAGGTCATCAACCACATCCTCGACGCGATCGACCCCCTCGACGAATACGCCCAGTGCCGCGTCGAGCTGGGCAGCGTGCGTTCGGCGGACAATCGCTACGACAACTACTACCGCCTGTTCTACCCGCGCGACTACGACCCCTCGAAGAAATATCCCCTGATAGTCTACGTCTACGGCGGCCCCCACTCCCAGATGGTCAGCAACAAATGGCTGGGCGACATTCGCATGTGGGAGATGCTGATGGCCCAGAAAGGCTATTTCGTATATGTGCAGGACAACCGCGGCACGCAGAACCGCGGTGCGGCCTTCGAGAAGGCGATCAACCGTCAGTGCGGGGTCGCCGAGACCGAGGACCAGCTCGCAGGACTCTCCGCTCTGCTCGACAGGATTCCCGCGATCGACCGCGGACGCATCGGAGTCCACGGCTGGAGCTACGGCGGCTTCATGGCCCTGACCCTCGCGACGGAACGGCCCGACATGTTCAAGGTCACCGTGGCCGGAGGCCCTGTCATCGACTGGAAATGGTACGAAGTGATGTACGGCGAGCGTTACATGGACACCCCACAGACAAACCCGGAGGGCTTCGAGGCCACTTCCCTGCTGCCCAAGGCCGCGAACCTCGGCGGCAGGGTGCTGATCTGCCAGGGAGTGCTCGACGACACCGTGCTGTGGCAGAACGCCCTCAACTTCCTCCAGAAATGCATTGAGGCCGAGCGGCCCGTGGACTTCTTCGCCTACCCCCCGAGAAGCACAACATGCAGGGACGCGCCCGCGTGCACCTCTACGACAAGATAACCGACTATTTCGAGACATATCTATGATTAACAGCATACTGAAATCCCTGCTGTGCGCGGCTCTGCTGCTTGCTGCGTCGACTGGCGCATACTCGCAGACCAAGGCTGAGACCAGACAATACAACAAAGCTGTCGGGAAGCCTTCCGTCCAGGCCTTCGACCGCTTCCTCAAGAAATATCCCTCTTCGGTCTACGCCGCCGAAATCAGCGCGCGCAGGGACACCCTGCTGAGCATAAGCCCCTACAGCCGAGCCGAAGCCGAGGCTGTCATGTCGGAATTCATGCCCGCCGGAGCCCTGTTCCTGGCCTTCCCCGACCGCAAGGACGCCGTGGACAGGATCTACGGAATCTGCGTCTGCTCGTCTGAACTCGACCTCGGCCACGTGAAGCTCTACACGGCAGTCATGGGCGAAGACGGATGGTCGCTCGCGGACTCCTACGAGAGCCCGACGGCGGCTCTCTCCTCCGGAAGGCGCGGCGCGCAGCTTCGTCGACAGCACCGCGGTCTTCGAAATCGGCGGCGAGAGGTATTTCAGGTTCAACTTCCTCACCAAGGCGGCTGATTCCGACAAGATGAGCTACACGGCCGCCACCTGGTCACCTGCCGGCGACGCCTACAGCGAGGTGGTCTTCGAGGGCCACGACATACTGCGACCCGGCGACGGGCTGCCTTTCCGCATCGAGGGGCGCATCAACGAGAACAGCATCATGAATCCCGACAGGCCCGAGGCGAGACTGATGATGGCGGCCATAAACGAGAACCCCTGCCTGGAGCAGATTCCCGCCGGCGACTACCTGACCGACGCAGCCATCGACTGGTGGCTGGAGCAGAACCCGGACGCTCTCGGCTCGGCGACGAAGCTGAACTTCAACATCCTCCCCGAGAACAGTTCGCTCGTGGAGCATTTCGAGGCCTCACGCGACAAGAAGAACTCTTCCCGCTACACCGCCGCGCTGTTCGACATCCGCGGCTATTCGGTGATCGTGGTGAAGCAGAAGGCGGACGGCAACTATGTGCTGGCATGGGCGGAGCCCGAGTGCGAGACCACTACCGCGACCGCCTGCTCAACAGCATCACCTTCGAGGACGCGAACACCCTCGAGATGTTCTACTACCACGGCAACCGCCATTTCGACTACAAGCTCAACCTCACATCCAAGACCGTGAAGCGCTGACGAGTCACAGCCCCAGCATTGCTGAAGGCTGAATATCAAGCACCTTGCAAAGGGAACTGGCTATTTTCAAGGTCGGTTCGGCTCTTCCGTTGACATAATCGCTGATACGGGAGGGACTGACCCGATTTCCTCCGCAAGCTGCTTCTGGGTCATGTTCTTTTTCCTCCAGAGCCAGTTCCACGAGCTGGGCTACCGTCGGCTTGCCTATCGGGAAATGCTCCTTTTTCATATTCGATGACCACATCGGACAGAATGGAAAGTTCCACGGCGTCCTTGTCATCTGGGGAAGCATCTTCCGGCACCAAAGGCAGCAGTTCCTCGATTTTTGCCAAAGCGAACTCGTATTGTGCTTTCGTTACATTCATTTTCAACATTTTATATTGTTGCGCTATCAATCCTGTCATACTCGGCATGAGTCCCCACAAATCTGATGAAGACATATCCCATCCGGAATTTGACCACAACGACCAGCCTGTAGCGGTTGCCCTTGATGTTGAACACATAATGCTGGTTTCCAACATAATCCGCCGAGGGGAAATCGAGTTTGATGTCCGACAAATTCGCCCATTGCGCCTCTTCCACTATCTGATACCAACGCTCCAGCGCCACTTTCGCATCTTCCCTTCCATTACTTTCATAAAACTCTCTGAGCTTTCTGTGCGACACTATCCTCATCACTCACTTTTTACAAAGATGCAAAATTGTTACGAATTTCAAAATTTTATATGTGAAAAATTTTGAAATTCAATATACGTAGCCCTGCCGCCTGCGTCGCTTTGCATAGCTATTGCCTCAGACTGATATTTCATAGTGGCTGATATTACGTTGCAGCAGATTTGTAATCTGCTGCCGCCGCAGTACGGAAATCCGCTTCAAGCGCAACTTCAAAGATGCTCAACCTCCGCTCCGGTTGGCGCGTTGGCAACAGCAAGCGCAACGGTTCGGAAAGATGCTCAACCTCCATTTCATTCCGGTTGGCGGCTTCGTTGGTTCGATTTGCACCCAGCCGCCGACGATCTCCCTGACGAGAAACTCCGCCGCACCGCTGATGCGGGCTCAACGGAGCGCCGCATTTGCCGGACATCGTCCGCAATCACAGTCCCGCAATTTTACCGACGTAGGAGCGATAGGTTCGGCGGAAATGGCTTTACAGACGCCTGCAGGGCCGTTTTCTCAAAACAGGCTGCTCGTAGGTCACACGCCTTCTTCGGCTGTCTGCGGGCGAAGAGATGTGAGCCCGAGAAGTCGGGATTGGCGCAGAAATACAGGTTGCCGCGGCCGGGCTCCCCGCCGTAGTCGGGATTCAGCACGGCTTCAAGGGCGGCCCGGGAGGGCACGCAGATGGGTCCGGGAGGGAGGCCGGGATATTTGTAGGTGTTGTAGGGGAGTCGAACTCCAGATGCTTGTGGAGCACGCGCGTGAGCTTGTAGTCGAAGCAGTAGGCCACTGTCGGGTCGGCCTGGAGCAGCATCCCTATCCTGAGCCGGTTGAGATACACTCCGGCTATCAGCGGCATCTCCGCCTCGACATTGGTCTCCGCCTCGACTATCGACGCGAGGGTGGACACTTCCAGACGCGAAAGACCGAGCTCCCGGGCCCTGGCATCATTGTCCGAGGTCCAGAAAGCGTCGTAGGCCTGCTTCTGCCTGTCCAGGAAGTCCTCGGCCGACGCCGTCCAGTACATCTCGTAGGTTGCCGGCATCAGCAGCGCGAACACGCTGACTGAATCGAAGCCGTAGCGGGAGAGCAGCGCGTTGTCGCTGAGCGCCCGGCGCACCGAGGCGGAGTCGACGAGCAGCTGGCTGCTGATCTTGGCGGCGATGTTGCCCTTTATCCTGAGATTGCCGGACAGAGTCACCTTGACCGGGGTCTGCCAGCCGTTGTTGAGCATGCGGGCCACATAGACGCTGGAATTCTCAGGCGACACCGTATAATGCCCGGGAGTCAGGTAGCGCTCCACCTGCTTCTTGCGGAAGACCCGCTCGAGACTGCGCCTGCTGCGGACCCCGGCGTCTTCGCAGACCTGTTCCAGCACTTCGCCGGCAGTTGCGCCGGGATGCACGTAGACTTCGGCGCTCCGGGTGAAGTTCGGCAGCCTGTTGTCGCGCAGATAGCGCCAGCCCGCAGCCGCCACGGCCACCGCCACCACGGCCACCGCCGCTGCTGCAATGATTTTCAGTGCTTTCATTCTCCTTTCCTCAGCCGGACGGTGTCACCTTCCTCCAGGGCGACGCCCTCGAGCAGGGGTTGAGTTTCTTCAGCGCGTCGAGCCTCACTCCGAAGCGCTGGGCGATGTCGCGCAGGGTTTCACCGTCGGAACCCACCACATACTTGTCGACACCCTTCGCCGCCACCGCCTTCTTGCGGGCGAGATAGACCATGGTGCCGGGCACCAGTTCCTCCTCGCGGTCGAGGTCGTTGAACCTCAGCAGCTCGCGGAGGAAAAGACCGTTGGCCGAGGCTATGGAGCGGTAGCTCTCTCCGTCGACGGAATAGACGAAGGGGACGCCGTTCTGCTCGTAGATGCTGCGGCTGAGACTCAGCTTGACCGATTCGCGGAACTCTTTCTTCACGGTCTCCGGGGGCACGATCCTGGGCGTCTCTATCTTCAGCGGAGCCTCGCGCTCCACCTTCACCGGCTTGTCGAAGCGGTGGAGTTCGTATTCTTCTATCAGACCTATCAGTTTGTTGGCATACGAGGGGTCGGTGGCATATCCGGCCTTCTTCAGTCCGCGGGCCCAGCCCTTTGTAGTCATCGGGCTTCAGGTCGAAGAGGGACTTGTAGCGGTCGCGGTAGCGCAGGAAGTCGGAATGGTCGCGGTAGGACGCCTCGACGCTGGGATAGACGCGGAAGCATTCGCGCCTCGCGTCGTCGTCGTGGCGCATGGTCCTGCCGTCCCAGTCATTGTGGCACTTGATGCCGAAATGATTGTTGCCCTTCACCGCAAGCCTGGACTGGCCCGAATTGGACTCGAGTATGCCCTGCGCGAGGGTGATGCTGGCAGGTATGCCCGTGCGCTTCATCTCGCTCACGGCGAGGTCGGAATACCGGCTGATATATTCGAGGGTGACATCCTTGGTCGCTCCAAGCGAGAACAGCAGCGCAAGAAGGATAAAGGCTATTCGTTTCATCGTCCGCTAATATACTAAAATTCGAAGACATCGCCGTCGTGCGTCAGTCCGGTGGCCGGGAAGACCGCCCTGCACTCGCCGAGATAGGCGTCGAAATCGGTGATTCTCGAGGAATAATGGCCTACAAGAAGCCTGCCGGCCCCTGCCTCGGCAGCGCATGCGGCCGCCTGGGCGGTGGTGGAATGGTAGCGTTCGCCGGCCTTGTCGGCCATGTCCGACATGTAGGTGGCCTCATGGTAGAGCACGGTCACTCCCCTCACCCACGACGCCAGCTCCGGGAAAGGCGCGGTGTCGGAGCAGTAGGCGTAGGACTTCAGGGGCTGGACGGGGCTGCCGTCCTCATGCAGGGGCCTGCCCGGAGTGGGGACTTCGTCGAACCTCCAGCCGTAGCACTCGATCTTGTGCCTGAGCGGGATGGCGCTCACCCTCACGTACCTGCTTTCCATCACCACCTCGGGCGCGCTGCATCTCACGGCGTGGAACACTATGTTGAACCCCGTCCCTCGCCGAAGAACGAGCGGTAGAAGTTGAGCACGGAGCCGAGAGCCTGCGGTCCGTAGACATGCAGGTCCGCCGTGCGTCCGTACATGGCCATGGAGCTCAGAAGGCCGAATATCCCGAAAAGATGGTCGCCGTGGATATGTGAGATGAAGATGGCGTCTATCTTCAGGAACGACATCCGGGCGCGCCTCAGCTGCTGCTGCGTGCCTTCGCCGCAGTCGATAAGAAACAAGCGCCCGTGCACTGATAGCACCTGGGCGCTTGGATTCCTGTCAGAAATGGGCATGGCCGAGGCCGTGCCCATTATCTTCAGAGTAAAATTCATTATTCTCCTTCCTTTTCGAGCTTCTCCTTGAGAGCCGCAAGAGCGTCGATGTCGCCGAGAGTGGTCCTCTCTATGCTGGCGTTGACCTTCTTGACAGACTTCTTGGTGCTCTCGGCCTCGGCTGCCGCGGCCCTCTCCCTGGCTTCCGAATAGGTGCGGAGGTGGGAAAGAAGGATACGGCGCGTAGAACGGCGGAGTTCGATGACCTTGAAGGGAAGAGTCTCACCGGCCACGGCCTGCTTGCCGTCCTCCTTGAGGAGGTCGCGGGTGAACGCGAAGCCTTCCACATTGCCGTCGAGAGTGATGTTGGCACCCTTGTCGGTAGATGAAGCCACGGTTCCCTCGACTACTGAACCTACGGGATACTTGGCCTCGACCTCGTCCCAGGGATTGGCGGTGAGCTGCTTGATTCCCAGGCTGAGCTTGTGGTTCGCCTCGTCGAAGTCGAGAATCTGCACGTCGATGGTGTCGCCGCTGTTCACGACCTCTGAAGGATGCTTGATCTTGTTCCAGCTGAGGTCGCTGATGTGAACGAGTCCCTCTACGCCGTCCTCAAGCTCCGCGAACACGCCGAAGTTGGTGATGTTGCGGACAACGGCCTTATGCTTGCTGCCGACAGGATATTTCTCGCGGATGTTCTCCCAGGGGTTGGGCATGAGCTGCTTCAGGCCGAGGGAAATCTTGCGGGCCTCGCGATCGATGGAGAGGACCTGAGCCTCGACCTCGTCGCCGACCTTGAGGAACTCCTGGGCCGAATGGAGCCTGGGAGACCATGACATCTCGGAAACATGCACGAGTCCCTCGACGCCGGGCTCGATCTCCACGAATGCGCCGTAGTCGGCGATGAGGATGACCTTGCCCTTGACCTTGTCGCCGACCTTGAGGTCAGGATTGAGGTTGTCCCAGGGGTGAGGGTGAGCTGCTTGAGACCGAGGGCGATACGCTTCTGCTGCTCGTTGAAGTCGAGCACGACCACCTTGATCTTCTCGTCGAGTGAAACGACATCCTCGGGGTTGTTGATGCGGCCCCATGAAAGGTCGGTGATATGGATAAGTCCGTCCACGCCGCCGAGGTCGACGAATACTCCGTAGTGGGTGATGTTCTTGACGACACCCTCGAGCACCTGTCCCTTCTCAAGCTTGCTGATGAGCTCGGCGCGCCTCTGCTCCTGCTCGGCCTCGAGAAGAGCCTTGTGCGATACGACAACGTTGCGGAACTCCTGGTTTATCTTGACAATCTTGCAGTCGATGGTCTGGTTTACGAACTGGTCGTAGTCACGGATGGGCTTGATGTCGATCTGTGAACCGGGCAGGAAGGCCTCGATTCCGAACACGTCCACGATCATGCCTCCCTTCGTGCGGGTCTTCACGAAGCCCTTGACGATCTCGTCGTTCTCGTAAGCCTCGTTCACCCTGTCCCATGACTTGAGAGTGCGGGCCTTGCGGTGTGAGAGCACGAGCTGGTCCCTTCCTGTCCTCGACGGACTCCACATAGACCTCCACCTTGTCGCCGGCCTTGAGCTCGGGGTTGTAGCGGAACTCGGACACGGGGATGACTCCCTCGCTCTTTCCGCCGATGTTGATCACCACCTCGCGCTTGGTGACTGCGGTAACCTCTCCCTCCACTACTTCGTTCTCCACGACCTTGGAGAGAGTCTTGTCGTATGCCTCTTCGATGGCTTTCCTGTCCTCGGGGCTGTTGCCTTCGCCACCCTCGAATGCATCCCAGTCGAAGTCCTCGGGCTTCACTGAGGCATTGATGATTGATGACTTCTTCGCTGCGGGAGCCTTCTCTTCGGCAACTGCAGGCTTTTCCTCCGTCGCTGCGACCGGGGCGGTCTGCTCTTCGACTTTCTTGATTTCTACTTCTGACATTTCAGTAAAATAAAAAACAGTTAGTTGTTAAACTTTATGTAACGAGCCCTCCGGCGCAAGCCGGTGATTCGGGCGCGCAAAGATAGCAAAAAAATTTGATAACCAAGAGAATACTCCCTGAGAATCAGAGCATTTTCTTACGTTTGAAGAAATACCATATCATGGCGGCCATGAGAAGCACCATGATGACTATTATGGCCAGCCACGCCCACTCCCAGCGCGCGAGCGGAAGCTTCACGTTCATGCCGTAGAAGCTCGCGACCAGCGTGGCGGGCATCAGCAGGATGGACACGAAGGTGAACACCTTCATGATGCGGTTCTGGTCGAGGTTGATTATACCTATCACGGTCTCCTGCATGTACTCCAGCCTTTCGAAGGTGAAGCTGATATGGTTGACAAGGGACGCTATGTCCTGCAGGATTATGCCCAGTCTCTCCCGGAGTTCGGCGTCCTTGGGGAAAATCTTGCTCTTGAGCAGATTGGAGATCAGTCTCTGCTTGTCGATCATGTTGGCCCGCACGTTCATCGCGTTCTGCTGGAGCTGGTTGATGTCGAGAAGGAAGTCCTCGCTGATGTCCTCGTTCTGGTTGATGCGGCGGCTGTAGCGCGTGACGTCCTTCGATATGAGCTCCACGATGTCGGCGTCCAGGTCCACTCGCCTGTCCATGATGTCCACGAACACCGTGTTGCCGTCGGGATATTCGTCGGGCAGGGCCTGCATCTTGAGCTGCAGGGTGTTGAGCGAGCGCAGGGGTATCTCCCTGATGGTGGTGAGTACCCGCGGACAAGTATGAAGGACACGGCGTCCATAAGCATCTCGTCATCCGCCGGGGAGAGGAAGTTGGTGTTGGCGAAGATCGCGCCGTCCTCCTCCGAGAAGCGGGACGAACTCTCGATCTCCTCGGCCTCCGCACGGCTCTGGATCTCGGTTCCGAGATACTGCTCCACCAGGCGCTTCTGCTCGCCGGTGGGCTGAAGCATGTCTATCCAGAGCACATTCTCCCTGCTGATTGCAGCGAGTTCCGCTTCCGACTGGGTGGAGAGTATTTCCGCTCCGCTCCTGTAGAGAATCTTTACCATTGCCTTTCCTAACTTAATCCCGGCACTCGTGTCGGAAGGGTTAAACCATGCAGACTTGCCGGAACAGCGCAAATCCGGCTCGCAAAGATAAAAAAAATTTCCCGAGAAATCCAAAAAGGGCGGCCTCAGAACAGAATGGAAAAGCCTATGCCCACCAGCACCAGACCGCCGGCCAGTTCGGCGATACGGCCCACGTTGCGGCCTCTGATGCAGCCTATCGCCCTGCCGGCCGAGATGCCCGCCACCACGGAGACCAGGGTGCACGCGAACACGGAGACGAGCAGCAGCAGAGTTCCGGAAAGCCCGGAGCCGCTCATCGACTGCGAGACGCCTACCGCGGCTGCGTCTATGCTCGTGGCCACTCCCCGAGCAATATGTTCTTCCAGCCGTTGAGGTTCTTCCCCTCGCCGCAGCCGCGTATGCCCTCTGCGAGCATCGAGCCGCCCACGTAGGCGAGCAGCACGAAGCCGATGACGTTCGACACCGTCTCGACGAGACCGTAGAACAGGTCGCCGAGCAGGCATCCGGCCAGAAGCAGCGCGCTCTGTATCACGGCGAACGCCAGCGCCGTCAGCAGCACGTCGCGCCACCCGGCCTTCTTCAGGGTGACGCTGGAGCACAGCGACACCGCGAAGCAGTCGGCGCAGAGCGAGAGCGCCAGCAGCAAGGTTTCAAGTATGGTCATACACTACCGACAGTGCCGCGGCCGCCGGAGAACAAGGCCGCCGGGACACCGGACAACTAAGGTTTGAATATCTGTCTGTCGATTATCGAGCGGCCGAGGGTCAGCGAGTCGGCATATTCGAGGTCGGCCCCGAAGCTCAGTCCGCGCGCAAGGGTCGACACCTTCACGCCCAGGCCTTCTATCTGGCGGTAGATGTAGAAGGCGGTGGTCTCGCCCTCCACGCTTCCGCTCAGTGCGAAAATCACCTCCACGGGCCCGGAGGCCTGCTTCAGCCTCTCCACGAGCTCCCCTGATGGTGATGTCGGAGGGGCCGACGCCGTTGATAGGCGAGATTATCCCGCCCAGCACATGATACACCCCGTGATACTGCCCCGTCTCCTCTATGCGCATCACGTCACGCACATTCTCGACCACGCAAATGGTAGAATGGTCACGCTTCGGGTCGGAGCATATCGAGCAGCTGTCGCCGTCCGAAACCATCATGCAGGTCTTGCAGTAGTGGACGTTGTCGGCGAGGCCGCTGATCGCCTCGGCCAGATGGTGTACGTTCTCGGAAGGCTGCCGCAGCAGGTGCAGCACCAATCGCAAGGCGCCGCGGGAGCCTACTCCCGGCAGGGAGCTTATGGCCTCCACGGCGTCCTTGAATGATTTTGATGGATACTTACCGGCCAATTACCTGGCCTTTCCGTTAGAGCCGAGCACATTCACGATCTTGTGGATGTACATCTTCTTCATCTCCTCGCGGGCGGGCTTCAGGTACTGACGGGGATCGAAGTGCTCGGGATGCTCGTTGAAGTACTTGCGGATCGCGGCGGTCATCGCAAGACGAGAGTCGGAGTCGATGTTGATCTTGCAGACTGCGCTCTTCGCGGCCTTGCGGAGCTGCTCCTCGGGAATGCCGACAGCGTCAGGAAGGTTTCCTCCGTTGGCATTGATGATGTCCACATACTCCTGGGGAACTGAAGACGATCCGTGGAGCACGATGGGGAAGCCGGGGAGCTTCTTCTCGATGGCCTTGAGCACGTCGAACGCGAGCGGAGGGGGCACGAGGCGTCCGGTCTGGGGATCGCGGGTGCACTGCTCGGGCTTGAACTTGTATGCGCCGTGGGAAGTTCCGATGGAGATGGCGAGGCGAGTCGCAGCCGGTCTTCTTCACGAAGTCGATGACCTCCTCGGGCTTGGTGTAGTGGGACTCCTCGGAAGCGACCTCGTCCTCGACGCCTGCGAGAACTCCGAGCTCGGCCTCGACGGTCACATCGTACTTGTGGGCGTACTTGACGACCTTCTTGGTCAGGGCGATGTTCTCCTCGTAAGGGAGGGAGGAACCGTCGATCATGACTGATGAGAAGCCGAAGTCAACGCAGCTCTTGCAGAGCTCGTAGCTGTCGCCGTGGTCGAGATGCAGAACGATCTGGGGCTTCTTCCATCCGAGCTCCTTGGCGTACTCCACGGCACCCTGGGCCATGTAGCGCAGGAGGGTCTGGTTGGCGTAGTTGCGGGCTCCCTTGGAAACCTGGAGAATCACGGGAGACTTGGTCTCCACGGCGGCCTGAACGATGGCCTGGAGCTGCTCCATGTTGTTGAAGTTGAACGCAGGGATGGCATAGCCGCCCTTGACGGCCTTGGCGAACATCGCACGGGTGTTCACAAGGCCAAGATCTTTGTAAGAAACTTTCATATCAAAGGTGAAATGATAAATAAACTTTCCACTTAAATTCAATTCGTGCAAATTTAACTATTTTTGCAACAAATCCGAATAATAATGTCCGGTAAAGTCATCATATTTTCAGCGCCTTCCGGAGCGGGGAAGAGCACGGTGGTGGGGCACCTGCTGAAACTGCACCCCGAATTCGAGTTTTCGATCTCCGCGACCTCGCGCGCTCCCCGCGGCAGCGAGCGCGACGGAGTCGAGTACTATTTCATCTCCGCCGACAGATTCCGGGAGCTCATAGCCGAAGACGCCTTCGTGGAGCACGAGGAAGTCTACCGCGACCGCTTCTACGGCACGCTGAAGTCCGAAGTCGCCCGAATCTGGGAGAAAGGGCACGTGATCATCTTCGACGTGGATGTCAAGGGCGGGGTGAACCTCAAGAAATATTTCGGGGATGCCGCCCTGTCGATACTGATTCTGCCCCCGAGCATCGAGGTCCTGGAGCAGAGGCTGCGCAGCCGCGGCACCGACAGCGAGGACGCCATACGGGAGCGCATCGGCAAGGCCGCCTCGGAGATCAGCTTCGCAAGGGGCCGCTTCGACCGCGAGATGGTGAACGACAGGCTCGAGGACACCTTCGCCGAGGCCGAACGCATCGTAGACGGATTCCTATGCGGATAGCGGTCTATCCCGGGTCCTTCCCCCTGCACATCGGGCATCTCGCCATCCTGAAATATCTGACCGAAGACGCCGAGTTCGACATGGTCTACCTGATAGTGTCGCCGCAGAACCCTTTCAAGAATCCGGAGAAGGCCGCCAACGCCGCCGAGCGCTACAGAGCGGCCGCCGAAGCCGTCGGCAAACATCCGGAACTCAGGGTGAAGGTGGACGACATCGAGCTCTCGATGCATGGAATACGGCCGCAGCTATTATGTGACGATCGACGACGGGGCCATCGTGTGCGGGGGACTTCGATCGACGACGGCCTTGAAAACCGGAGAATGGAGCTTCAGCACCAAGGCTGACGGACCTGCCGACCCCAGACACCTGAGCGTGAACTGCGACGGCAGCGGCGACTTCAGCACCGTGCAGGGGGCTCTCGACGCGGTGCCGGACTTCTGCGGGGACACCACATGGATTTCCGTGGCCCCGGGCGACTATGAGGAGATAGTCTACGCGCGCAACAAGACCAACGTGGTCATCCGCGGCGCCGGACCGGACAGGACCCATGTGCACTACGCCAACAACGAGGTGTTCAACCCGCATCCGATCAATGTCAAGACCAACGAGCGGCCGGGCACCTTCCCCTCCGCAGGGCGGCCTTCGCACTTGACAACTGCAGCGACATAGTGCTGCAGGACATCTCGATAGCCACCGACCTCAAAGGGGCAGGCCGAGGGTCTGCTGCTCAACGGCGAACGCATTGCGCTCTACAATGTCAGGATCACGGGGTCAGGCGACGCCCTTCAGGCGAACGGCACCGTCTACATGGAGGACTGCGAGGTCATCGGCGACGGCGACACGATACTTGGCCGCGGAAGTCTGTTCGCATGGAGAAGCCGCTTCTACAACAGCGGAGGCCCGTTCTCCTGGGTGCGCAATGTCAGCCCCGCGCATGGCGACATCTTCGTGGAATGCCATTTCGAAGGACGGCCGGACGCGCCTGCTGATTTCGGACGCACCAAGCACAACCACGGAAGCGACTATCCCGATGCGGAATTCGTGGTCATCGACTGCACCGTCCGTCATTTCAACCCGCTGGGATGGGAGCGAGATAGGCTGCGAGAGCGCGAAGATGCTGGAATACGACACCCGTGACGCCGACACCGGGGGAGCCCGCCGACATATCAGGCAGGCATCCATGGTCCCGCCAGCTCGACCCGGAGAAAGATGCGGCTCTGATAAACGCCTACCGCGATCCAGCGTTCGTGCTGGACGGATGGACTCCCGAAAGGCGGCTTGCGGCCCGGAAATAGAGCGCCCGCCGGAGAATACAAGCCGTTCAGGGCAGCGAGCAGAAAAAACGAAACCAGCAGAGGCACGCTGAAGTCGCAGATGACACCGCTTATCACCGCGGCGGCGAGAAAACTGTCTCCCGAGCTGCGCAATATCACCGGAAGGGACACGTCCATCGCGGTAGCCCCCGCCGAAGCTATCGGGGCGAACGGGCCGAACTTCCTGGCCAGAAACGGCGAAGCGACAAGCGTGAACAGTTCGCGGAACACGCTCGAGAGCAGGGCTATCGTGCCGAGCTCCGCCGCCAGCTGCGCCCCGAGAGCCATCTGCCTGTATTCCGATATCAGAATCGACGAAAGGAATAATAGCCCATGCCGCTTCCTACTGCAAGGCAATCTGCTATGCCCCATCCCGGCAGGACAAGGCTCACGAGAGCCGTGACGGCAAGTACCGAAGACCGACGCCAGCGGTAGAAGAAGGAGTTTCGGATCGACGCTGCCGAAGATCTTCTTCAGGTCCGGGTTCCCGCCGATGTTCACTCCGACCAGGAACATCAGCATATAGAGCACGATCTTCGCCAGACCTCCGTCCGCGAGGCTCTGCGGCAGAATGCCCAGAGCCCCGGCGATGCAGCCGAGGGCGAACATCGCAAGCACCGTGAGAGTCCCTTCATTCCGCCTTTTCCTGAACAGCAGTCTGTAAAGCAGCACGGACGCGATGACGCTTCCGCAGATTCCCGCCGCCGCGAAGAGCAGAGCCTGAAGGCCGATGGACGACAGCGAACGCAGGAGTTCGCGGTTCATACCGATTTCCGCCCCGAGCAGGAACAGCATCACCCATATCACGGCGCTCACCGCCTTCCTGAAAGCCCGACCGGCTTCCAGCCTTTCAGCAGCCATCCGACAAGGACTCCCGCAAACATGGTCAGCAGAACGTAGAACATAAGCACACTCGAATTTCGGGCCGCAAAGATAGAAACAATACAATTTCCCGACAAACTATGATTTTGCGTATATTTGACCTGACGGCCATTTATACTGTTGCGCCTTGGCATAGCAAATACATTTGCTCTGCTCTCGGCTTCTGCGTATATTTGCTGCTGACGCGCCATTTATACGGCTGCGCCTCGGCAATTGATGGACAGCAGACACAGAATAATATTCGGCAACGCACAGCGGATGGAGATGCTCGCCTCCAGTTCCGTAGACCTGATTGTCACCTCCTCCTATCCGATGATCGAGATGTGGGACGCTACATTCGCCGCGATGAATCGGGAAATCGCCAAGTGCCTGCCGGACGCGCCGATGAGGGCGTTCGAACTGATGCACGCCGAACTCGACAAGGTGTGGGACGAATGTTTCCGCGTACTTAAAAGCGGCGGCTTTCTGTGTATCAACATAGGCGAGGCCACCAGGACCGTAGGCAATGAATTCCGCCTTTACAACAACAGTTCCCTGCATAGTATCGCACTGCACCGGGCTCGGGCTGGTCAACCTTCCCAACATCCTATGGAGAAAGCAGACGAACGCGCCGAACAAATTCATGGGAAGCGGAATGCTCCCATGCGGCGCATATGTGACTCTCGAACACGAATGGATACCGATTTTCAGGAAGGGCGGCAAAAGAATGTACCGCACCGACGAGGAAAAAAGCACGAGACGTCAAAGCGGCTATTTCTGGGAAGAACGCAACTGCTGGTTTTTCCGATGTATGGGATATCAAAGGCACGAAACAGAATATCGCCGGCTCCGGGACACGGGAAAGGAACGGCTCCTTCCGCTTGACATTCCTTTCAGGCTGATAAACATGTATTCACAGCATGGGGACATGGTTCTTGATCCCTTCGCCGGATTGTGCACGACCAACATAGCGGCAATCATAAACGGACGGAACAGCATCGGCATCGAGATTGACCGGGCATTGGAATCCTGCATTCTTGACAACATCGAATCCTATACGGTTGAAAGTCGAACCGAATCCTGAAGGAAAGACTGGACAGGCATCTGGAATTCGTCAGGCGGCATATGGAGGAAGGCAAGCTCCTGAAATATGAGAACACTTTCCTGGGATGCAAGGTCATGACCTCTCAGGAAACCGGCATGCAGTTACAGGAGCTCGGCAGCATTGACATCAGCCGCTCGGACGAAATCAATATTCATGCTGACTACACGAACTGTTTCCATCAACAGTCATGATCATTTGAAGATCTCTTCATCGTATTCTATACGCACTCCGGAACTTGTCTCCTCATAATAGATGACCGGAACATCGAAGTGCTCACCCAGGATTCCCTCCTGCCTATAAGTGACAGGCTTGATCTGCACGGGGGAGAGCCTACATATCCGTCTATTCCGGCAGCCTCCTCTTCTTTTGACGCCAGACGCCACTCTTTCCCGGCAGTCCGGGCCACATACGAAATTATCGCCTCCTGATATCTCAACCCGCAGTATGTCTTGGTATACAGCAAGTCCTGACCCAGTTTCTGACCATGGTTTCGTCTATGGACTCAAAGGCCGTCCGCATCTTGCCGAGCATTTATAATCAGGGCGGTAGCGTCATCTACCGCCGTCGGTTTCTTCTCATTGTACCAGCTTATCCATTCCGATAGAGTCTGTCCGTCGAATTCCTGAATAAGATCCGACATCTGTCCGACCACACGAGGCTTGTTCGCTCCGGCAGTCCTGCATATAAGATTAAGCAGCAAGGTGGTATATTTCGGGAATTCATATTTATCCGCCGAAGAATACTCGGCGATCTGACCCGGATTCAAAGTTTTCTTCATAGTCGTCAAAGTTGCTATACATTAAATTCTTGTGCGGGTGAAGGGACTCGAACCCATACGCACGAGGCACCAGATCCTAAGTCTGGCTTGGCTACCAATTACAACACACCCGCAGGTTTAGATGGCAAATATAGGAAAACTCACTCAGCATTTCGCATGGATTTTGGGAAAAATCATTGAATATCCGCAAGGATATCCCCTGCATATCATTACATCGGGAATTTTGAGGTCTGATTCTCCATCCCTGCCATGAAACGGAGGCCTTCGGAACCGTCTATGCGAAAAAGTGAGGTACAAACGAAGCAGGAGAAACTGCATCGTATAGCCGTAGAGTGCATTCTCCGCAGATATTCATGTGCCTGCGTCATATTCCGGAAATACGGTTCAGGCACAGAGTTTTTGCTGAAAACCCTCCTGGAACCGACTGTATTGCAAATTCCACCATCAGTCCTGTTCCTTACTTTTTAGAGCCGTCCCGGCGACCGGACAGGAGTGTTCCGCTTATGGAGGGGGGTCTTTGCTGATGTTCCTGGATAATCCGATTTTTACCTGAATTTTTTGAATCCACCATGATTTATGTAATTTTGAAATTCAATTCCAATTTTTGCATAAAATGGATTATATAAACAGAAAAATTAGAGCGGACCTTACATGAGGCGGCACAATGC
>VOFD01002034.1_pt1 | contig 28279 bp, 44 predicted proteins | sample 5384101 | NCBI WGS metagenome assembly VOFD01 (sample SAMN12384723, study PRJNA508395) | human gut metagenome | isolation source: healthy gut C | host: Homo sapiens
GCAGGCTCTGGGGAACTCCGTATGGAAGGGCAGAGGAGCTGGTGCGTTCCTGACAGCGGGATACGGACAGTTATCTTCTGCCATGCCGGATGTGTCCATCCAGGGAGCCGGATTTACGGCAAATGTCATCACGGAGCCGGAGCGCTTTCATATCAGCCGGGGCAGGGACCTGTCTGGAGGCGGATGAGGTGGTTCCGCAGGCCGCAGCCGCCGATCTGGGAGTTGATATCGGAGATTCGGTGACGATTCGGGGAGACATGGGGAACCGGAGAATTTTACAGTGTCCGGCATTTATCACTGCGCCAACGACATGGGGGGCAAATCTGGGAATGAACCGGGAGGGCTGGCTTTCCATCGGGCAGGATGATCCGCGTCTGTGGTGTCATCATTTCTTTTGGAAGATCCTTCCCAGAAGGAAGCGCCACGCGGTGCTGGAGGAAGCCTATGGAGGAGATATCCATGTTCAGTGAAAAATTCCTGGCCCGGTTTGTCCGGAATTATTTCGGCCATGCATCTGCTGCTGATGTTTCTGTATGGAATGACTGCGTTTTCATTCTGATTGTCACGGGAATGACAGGCTGGGGCGATTCTTCATGCAGAACAAAAGGGATTTGACGATATTAAGAGCTGTAGGCTGTACATCGGGGATGCTTTGATATTTTTTGGCCTGCGATTCGGGCTGGCTGTGCTTCCTGGTGTAATTCTGGGGACCGTGTGTGCCGCATTGTTTACAGATCCACTGGTTTCCTCTGTCATGCGGCTTGCCGGAATCAGTAATTTTGCCTGTCCTCTGCAGGAAGCGCGCTGATTCCCGGAATTGTGGTGACGGCGCTGTTTTTCCTGTCTGCCTGGACGTCGTCGGGGGAAGACTTGAAGGCTGGATATGAGTATGCTGGCAGAGGAGTAGACAGCAGATAAAGTAAAAAACAAAAACGAAAGTGAGGATATGAATAATGAAAATCAGAAAAATGAGAAATGGGCAGGAATTTTGGCGGCGGTCATGCTGTCAGGGCACATTCTTTCGGCTGTGCCGGAGAAAACGGAAATACAACTGAGCTTACAGAGACAGAAGCGGCACAGGACACGGGTGCGGAGACGGAAACCGGGCAGAGGATGGAGCAGATATGGAAGAGACTTCTGCCGGAGCAGAAGGCAGCACAGATATGCCGGAGGCGGATACTGTGGATGAGCAGGCGGAGGCGACAGAGCTTGTGGTACAGTTTGAGATGCCGGAGAACCCCTTCGTTATGCAGCTTGAGGATAACGAGACAGCAGCGGCCATCGCAGGCTATGTGGAAGCTCCCAGTGGCGCCTTCCAATCTATGAGAGAGACGATGACGCGGATTATGATGTGCTGCAGCATTAGTGATATTCCTTCCAGATAGCGATATTCGGCGGGCGAACCGCAGACGGTGACTTCTGCCCGGGCAGGGGAAGTATATTATTCGATCCCATCGTATTGTGCTTTACTATCACGATGTAGACGGAATTTGAGGAGTATACAAGAATCGGCAATATCTGATCCGACAGAAGAATTTGTATCGGCTGTGGAGGAGAATCCGGTATTGGAAGGTTGGGAAACAAGATTGTACTATCAGCGAACCGTAGGAGGAAACAAGACTGCAAAAGCAATGGAAGACCAGGAGTTTTTTAAACAGATGCAAAAACGAGGGCATTGTGGTATTCCGACCACATTACGATTGAAGACACAAAGCCAGGGCATTAAAGCTCTCCGTGAGTGCTCAGATGTGAAAAATGCGTGGCTGTGATATTATATCGCCGAGTTTGGCTGGTCCGTGCAGCGCGTGGAAATGGAAAACTGCCATGCGGAAAGCGAATATTTCGGCGATGCGGTCATTACCTGATTTACACTTCCGAATGTTCATATGAAAGCGAAGGTTCTTCCAGTATATCGAGAATTCTGTGTTTGAAGACTGTGTTTTTGATACAAAGGATGCTTTCGGCATAGCAAAGAATGTGGGATAGTCCGTGACAGTGTTGTAAAAGGAGAATACCTTTGCCTGGTATTAGAATGTGACCTTTGAAAACTGTCGTATTATCGGTACCAGCCTCTGTGTTACTGTAAGGGACTGGAAACTGGTGAACTGCGAAATGATTGACCGCGATCTGGCATTTGAGCGTTCCGATGGAAGCGGTAATCACGACGCCGGTTATCAGCATCAAGAATCCGCTGTCCGGTCATATCCTGGTTCCGGCTGTGGAGAAATAATCCGGAATTTGGATAAAGCAGAAGGAATCATTGAATAAGGGACAATATAGCCTGTGCATAAAATGTGTACTCTCCATTGGCAGGACACACCTTTCCTGTCAATGGAGACTGGGAAAGGAGAACTGACATGTCACATCTGCTGCGGGGAATTCTGATTGGCCTGTTGTTTGGAATTCCAGTAGGGCTGGGGAGCCCTGACTGTTCAACGAACATGGGTTCAGGGTAAAGGCCGGTCTTCTACCGGGCTTGGCCTCTGGGCTGCTGACTGTTTTACGCGTGCACAGGAGTATTTGGACTGACACTGATTTTCTGATTTTCTCCTGCGCTGGCAGGAGGCAGTTACAGCCTTGGGCGGAGCGGTAGTTCTGGTTATGGGTGTAAAATCCTACTTCGTCCCAGGCGGGCTCTTCCTTCACAAAAGGAACAGCCGGGCGGAATCAGGCTTTTCTTACTTCATTTTCTATAGGTATCACGAACCCCGCGGCTATTATGACATTTTCTATTTGCCTTTTTCCTATTTCGGAATATCGGAGACGAGAGGGCTGTTCAACGTTCTGCTTGTGGCGGGGTGTTTTTCGGAACCTATTTTCTGGTGGCTCAGCCTGTCAGCAGCGACGCAGACGCTTAAAAAGCAGGTTGCAAAGATTCGCCTATGAAACTATGAACAGAATCTTCGGCGGAGTCCTCTGCATTTTCGAGCGGTGATTCTGCTCCGGCTGTTTATTTAGAAAATAGAAAAACTGGAAAGCGAGTGGTAAAAAGATGAAAAAACGGATAGTAGTTATGGATTGTCTGCTTTGGCAGTTCTGCTGCTGGCAGGCTGCGGGCAGAACTTCAGGGAGCGGGAATGAACCAGAATATGAAATCGAGGTTCAGGCAGAAGAAACAGATGCAGAAACTGAAATAGAGACGGAGACAGGAAACAGATACAGAAACTGAAATAGAGACGGAGACAGAGGAAGAGGCCGCGGATACGTCTTCTTCTGATGAGACAATGAGGAGGGGAACAGAGCAATGACCATGAATGTACAGGTTGGAGATGCCAGCTTTACCGCTGCGCTGGAAGAAATGATGCGGTGGATGCAACTGATAGAAATGATGGAAGAAGGGCCAGTAACCATCGAAATGGAGGCGATTATTCCGGCTTTGAAAAGGTGGGGCCTCTGGGAACGAGTCTTCCTGCAGCAACAGCCAGACGACCACGCAGGCCGGGGACATCGTGCTGTACCAGGGAAATCAGATTGTAATTTTTACGGTTCTAATTCCTGGAGCTATACGGATTCGACATATCACCGATTTGACAGGCTGGGAAGCAGCGCTGGGAAGTGGCAGCGTGACGGTAACATTTTCGCTGGAGGAATAGAAAATGGATATTCAGGATTTTTTAGCTGCTTTTTCAGGAGAGGAGCCTGTGAGGGCAGGAACAGATGTGATGCGGTATTCCGGCTGGCTTTCTAATGAAGCAATGAAACTGGACAATGAAATTAAACAATTCTTACCACACTCCGGAGAAATACGGGAAATCCTGTCTGGAGGCTTACGGGAAAGGAAGTGGATGAGACCGTCAGCCTGTTCCCGCCTTTTTACACAGACTGCGGAAAGAATATCAGCTTCGGCAGGCAGGTGTTTATCAACAGCGGATGCCGCTTTCAGGATCAGGGAGGTATTACAATTGGCGATGGAACGCTGATTGGACATAATGTGATTTTAGCCACACTGAACCATGGGATTATGCCGGAAGAACGGCATGATTTGTTTGCTGCGCCTATTCATATAGGGAAAATGTATGGATTGCGCTGGTGCCATTATACTTCCCGGAGTAACAGTTGGGGACAATGCCTGTCATTGCCGCAGGCGCGGTGGTGACGAGAAACGTACCGGAAAAATATGGTTGTGGCTGGAACACCGGCTAAAGTAATCAGAACGATAAAAGAAAAACGCGGCCCGGCAGAATTAACCGGAAGCCGCGTTTTTTTTTTTATTCCCCATCAGCTCGCTGCGGGGTGTTTGACTTCATTTTCGTTTCAGGATAAACGGTCCGGGCTTATTTGCCGGCCATCTGGCGCTCCTGGGCCTCGATCATTTTCTTCACCATATAGCCGCCTACGGAGCCGTTCTGAGCGGAAGTCAGGTTGCCGTTGTAGCCGTCGGTCAGGGGTACGCCAAGCTCACTGGCTACCTCGTACTTGAACTTGTCAAGTGCGCCCTTTGCCTCCGGGACTGCTGCGGTGTTAGATGATCTACTGGACATAATAAACTCCTCCTTACTGCAGACAGAAAATAATTTGCCTTGAAGTTGATTGGAAAAGGCGGCTGTCTGCCGTTTGTTGTTGTTTGTTACAGGAGTTATTATGTGAAAAAAAATCAGGCGAATACACTGGCAGTTGTTTGTTGCTTTGATAATTTTTACAGCTTTTTTAAAAGAATCCTGAGCATCCTGAACAGCGCCGTAAAACAGCCTCATGCCGCCGCTTTACCCGTTCGCGCACCTGCTTAAGAAAGCTTACCGGACCAAGAATCCGGATGACCGGGCCGAAGGAAAGCAGTTCGATCAGCAGTTCGGTTTCATCCGACGGATCATAGAAAAGGGAACACAGCCAGGTGTCAGTGTCAGGCTCGTAACACGGTCTGCTTTTCATAATTGGCGAAATGGAGCATGCACCGTTCCAGAGCGTTTCGCTTATTTTCGATGCGGATGCGTACCGGTTCATTTGCTGCTCTGATAGAATAAAACGGTTCCGATCGAAGCGCTCCGGTACCGGAGTCCGGGACAGATGGCAGGCCTTTATGCGGCCAAGATTCAGTATGGTGGGAGAACCGATCCGACCACGGCGGAAGCTGACGGACAGCAGGCGGAATTTGTCGTCCCTTCTGGGAATACTGAAGACGGCAGGGCAGAACCTCCAGCGTCATGGAGTTTCCTTTTTCCACCCTCGTAAGGCGGCAAAGAGCGCTTTGTTTTCGGTCAGGGCCTTTAAAACGGTCTGAAACACAGCGCGGTATTCAACCGTCTCATAGGATCGCCGTCTGCATACTGGTCAAAATAATGGAAGTCAGACTGCTCATAGAGCGCCGGGATCTCCTGCAGATTTTCAGAAAGCCTTCCAGCTGTCTTTCTGTGAAAAAGAGGCGGAAGCGTCTGTCTGAGAGAAGAGCCTTGAGCCAGGTTTCTGAAGGGTAGTCAGAGGAGGCTTCAGAGAAGCGGAATTCAGCCTGCTTTTCCAGGTCTTTTCTTCGGTTTTTTCAAGAAGGGAGGACCAGGGTCCGTCTGTGAGCTCAGGACTATGCCGGAAGCGCTTTCTTCAAAGGCGCAGGAGCTTGGACAAAGATCATACATATCCTGCAGCGAAAGCGGGGTGAAGGAGGCATGCTCCAGGACGCTGCGCACCGCCTGAAAATAGGAGCCGTATATTTCTTCAAATAAAGACAGATGCTCCAGCGTTTCTTTCTGCGGCATCATCTTCCGCCTCCTTTCCGTACATCTGATACATGGTTTCCAGATCGGCCGTCACCTTGTCCAGCACGGCCTGATTGGTGCACTGCAGATCAAGAATCCGGCCTGTAAAGGATTTTGATCCAGGGCAGCATCTCATTGGTGTCAAAAAGCTTCCTGTGTAAAGCCAGATATTTTCGCGGATGCGCAGGAGCTCTCCGCCGCGTCCTTCCCGCTGCAGCCGTCCGATGATATGACTTTCACAGGCTTCATTTATGTACAGCTTCATGGACAGGGTCTCCATACGGCTTCTGCCCCGAAGGATACGCCCCAGCAATGGGGAAGGTTTGACAGAGCTTTTTTCTGTAACGTTCATATTCCGGGCAGACGGCAAGAAGCTTTGGTTTAAAGATACAGTCCAGGCGCAGGCAGTTGAAGCGCCGTTTCGGAGCAAAATAGACGCAGAGATAACGCCTGCCGGTCTGGGTGCTCACAAAATCTGAAGCGGAAGTCCCTCCCAGAACGACAGATTTTCCGGAACGGTGCTGTGATTCTCAAAAGAAAGGGAAACGATGTTCCCGCATGGCTGTAAGTACCGTCAGAAGCACTTCGTCCTCCAGTGTATGCACCATAAAATAGTGCTTTCCAGCAGAACAGATTGTTGAGAGAAATTCCCGGTCCAGAATGGTGCTGCCTGCGAAGCGAAAAGGGCGCTGTCTCCGAGCTGAATTTTACAGCATTCAGAAGCGTGTCATAAGAGGCGGTTCTTCCAGGCGCAGCAGCGGCGCAGCCAGTAGGCAAGAATTTTCCTGTTTTCTGGGAAAGCAGGATGCCCAGTTTTCGTATTCCCTGCATTTTGAGCCGGATGATCTGGGTGTCCAGTTCTTCTCCGTACTGCAGGGAGATGGCGTCGCCAAGCTCCGGCACCGTCCGCGCGTTTCCATCGGAGAGCAGGTCCAGCAGGAAGAAGTGAAGCAGCAGATCGGTCTGTGAAGCTCTTGGATTTCCAGGCGGCGTACAGGGGATTTGAGAGGATCTGCTTGCTGTCCATACGGATGGAGACCTGTTTTCCTTTGGATGTGTAATCGGAATGGATATAATCAGCCAGGTAATTTTCGATTCTCCGGCGTTCATTGTCGTATGTCCGGCCGCTTTTTGCAGCGAAATTCACCACGGACCTTGAAGCCGTAGAGAAAGAACTGGCGCATATAGTCACGGATGCGGTCGAAGTTTTTGATTAATTCCTGAAAATCAGACATGAGCAGCGGTGGTGCGTCACGTCGTGGCAGCTTCCTGGAAGTCATGGTGCGGCATAAACAGAGCAGCCTGGCGTCCTGCGCTTTTCTGGCGTCTTGTTTTGAGTGTTCCGATATACTCATGAATAGCTCATGAGGTCTTTTATTATTCTTTCTACTGCCTGTCTATATCACTGAGCCTGCAGACAGCGGATGGCTGGTGCTGTAGAGTGGGTTAGCAGATCCAGTCACAGGCTCCGAAATTCCTGTCCTTATTGTGAAAAACAACAAGTTTGAGGTACTCTATATATCTTTCCTGCTTTCCTCAAGTCCGGGACGCATATTTAAATAATTGGGTGCCTAGAGAAATTACCTGGTTCCGCACAAACAAGCGGTTAAAACAGGGCCTTGTGTTAAACAGGCACATGATTTTACTCTGTTTCGAGGGAATGAAAGGAGAAAACGAGGATGCCGCTTCAGATGATGAAATATTTTGCGGCCGTCGCCAATGGTTTTACAGAGGCGGCAGGCTGTGCTATATTTCCCAGTCACGCCATTTCCCAGCGCATCCGGATTCTGGAAGAAGAGCTGGGCGGAACTGCTTCATTGCAGAACCAAAGCTTGCTGTGACCACGGCATGAATATTGGTCTCGGCGGTGCCCTGCCCAGGTGGCGAGCTGATGCAGGAGACAAGGCGTGCTGGAACCGATCGGGGAGTCAGCCGTACGTATCTGCGTGCTACAGCGGACTGGAATTAAAATATATCCGGAGATTTCACCGCAGGCTTCCGATTCCATCAGGAGATCGCCTGATTATAAAAAGCACACGCTTTCTGGCGGAAGAGCGCAAATTATTATATCATATTTTCTGCAGATACGCTCAAAAGCTTTTTGAAAAACCTGGCATCCCTGGCGGAACTCCTGTACTCCGGCAGTGTAAGGATCTCCGGCAGGGAGTTACTCTTTCACATTTGTTCCCTGAAGGCGTTCAGCCGCTGCACGCGGCTGGGTACGCAAGCTTTTATCTCTAAGGTATCTCACGATATCCTGTTTCTAGCCTCTAACTGCATGACCACAGTTCCTCCTGAAACTTCCACCATAGTCCTTCAGAAAATCAATACTATAGTCTATGGTCTGGTCTGCTTGTGCGTCGTTCCTTTCGTAGTTGATCTTCTAACAGCATATATTCCTCCTTCACCTCCGGACGAACTTCATACTCTCTGGATATGATTTCGGTGCAGATTCTGCAGTGTATCGGTTTTGGCATTTTCTCTGTACTTTTCTGGAGGTAATCCAGTATCTCACGAATGTCCGGACTGCCGCCCTTTCTCCCTCTTTGTATTAAAGTACTGCCAAACCATCCGATAGTCCAAGTTCCGGCAGTTCTTCGCATCTGTTTCGAAAACGGCAGACCATATAGTCTTTGCCAAAAAAGGATCAAACGGCAGAATCATGACGCCATTATTGGTAAGTTTGGCAGATGTGAATAGTCTTTTCAATTTCGCCCGCCAGATAGCGCCATTTTTCCCCTGGTGCCGGTTGCGCTTTGCCAGATTTTCGACGCCGGCATGGTAGAGACAGGGTTCTATGTCAAATGTTCAGTATGGTTTCTACCTCTTCCCGACTGAATATCCATTCTTGATTCCAAAAACAGTGGTGTTAACTTTTGGTATTACTGTTACGGCTGTTCCAGGAAGTGTGGACAGCGCTAGCCTCGTGACTCAAGGCACCACCTGGTCTATTTGCATTCACTGTAGAAAGCCTACCATTCATGACGTTCAGCCCTCCTAGGCCGCGTTTACGGCAGGGTTTTCTTTTTTTTCTCTCATTCAGTCTCGCTTTCCGGCTTCCAGCCTGTTTTTATTGTTGAAACTTGCAAATTTACGCTGTCGCCGAATCTCCATGAACCAGAAAGTTCCCTACATGGTGAAAAGATTTCCACTTAATTTTAATGTAGCAAAGATCTGTAATTATATCACAATTTTGAAAAGAGGGGTATTGTTTCTGGCACATTGATGCTGATACGCTATATGGGCAAAACTGGTCTGAAACAAAAGAAATCCAGATTGAAAGACAGCACCCCAATCCCTAAAATAAAGCTGCAACGGAAACCGTGAAAAAATCAGGAAAGCGAAGATTAGCATATGAAAGAGGTAATAAGCGGACCTTGAGCGGACAGATTACATGGCCATCGCAGTTCGGCGGATAACGAAAATCGCATAGGGGACAAAAACAGAGCATGTTTCAGAATGATGAATTAGCGGGATTTGATATTTATGCGGTGGAGATGAACTGTCCTCCGGAACTGATTCAGAGCATGATTGCCGAAGCGCGCGCAAATACGGGCCGCCTACAATGCTGCAATGCAAAGAGGCAAGTCGAGTCAGGCCCGGTCGAGGCGATTCTGGTTGTGGATTGATATGGCACCGCTGTAATTCCGGAAGAGGAAGCGACGTTCCGGCGGTGCGGGCGTGACCATTTCCATCAGTTCAATATTGGCGCTCACGCCGGAAGAGGACGAGCGTTTGCCTGTACGCCGGAAGAGTTCTTGAAGCTTTCCATCCTTTCAGCTCGAAAATACCGATACGCTTCACGGTCAAGCGCCGAACAGAAGCGCGTATATGAGTCGGTGAAATGGAAAGAAGGCGCCCGCATTAATTGATTTCTCCGCATATTGCCCGGCGCTGACGAGTTCAACGGTCCCTGAGTACTTTGCGGAACATGTTTGCCAAATGTCCGGCAGGACGCCCGCACCGGATGAGGTGGCGAATGCGCGAGCTGCTGATGAGCCGGAAGGGCGCTTATTACCGGTGCGTGGATTTCCTGATCGATGGCGGCGCCACGGCTTCCTATTTTTATGGCCACAGCCGGAAGTTCCAGTTTGTACGCCAGGCCTGCTCATTTGATAAGGAAAGACCGAAGACGCAGACGCCTATGCCAATGATCTGCCGGATCGACAGGCTTTTTGTACGAAGAAAGCCCACGAAAACCAGCACGCAGGCAAGGGCAATATTTGCCACAAGCGAGGCGGTGGCGCTTACCGTCCAGCCGGCGCGGTAGACGTGGGATATAGCCGAATTCCAGAGCAACCACGCTGATTCCCAGGGCAATGAAGTCCAGTTCAGCTTTGACAGCCCGGCAGTGAATTTCGTGGTGCCCGCCCCGCAGCAGGTACAAAAGGATGGCGCAGATGCCTGCAATCAGATAGGTGACTGCGAGAGAAAGAAAGGCATTGGCGCCTGCGGGAGTGGATTTGGTTGAAAATGTTATAGACGACGTTTGCAAGACCACCAGGGCGATGGGCCAGATGTAATGAATCATGGGGATACCCCTGTAAAAGGGTGGGCAATAAAGACAGCCAGACATCAGCCTGACTGCCGGTAGTGCTCACCCGGAATTCCTGCATGGCAGAACCCACTTTTTTTTCACTCTCAAAATACAGAACGATTATAAGGCAGAACCATCGGGATGCAAGGAAAAAAATAACTTCGCACCTTTTTTAGATGATTCTGCCATTTTCTTTTCTATAATAGACTCATAACAAAGGCATAACGAAGAGGGAAGGAGAGAAAAAGAATGTTTATTTGCAGAATGAAACGGGACGATACCCCTAAAAAATATGGCTGGAAAATGAGAAGGAGCTGGAGGCTTCCTGCAGAGAGCAGGCGTATCATCTGACAGAGCTTCCTTTCCTGGAGAGAGGCTGGGTCTGCCTGATGCCGGATACCCATGGGAATAAATGCCCATAGGAGGCGTGATTGCGGCAAAGGACGTCATAACCCCAATGCGGTGGGCGTGGATATTGGCTGCGGCATGGCTTATGAAGACGAATATTCCTGTGACGGTCCTGAAGGAGACCATGACAGGCAAAGCGGAAATCTGGTACAGGGGGATCGGGAGACATTCTCCGGAATATTCCCGCAGGCTTTGCCCATCACAAACAGCGATTTGGTAAAATTGGGATTTACAGATGAAGCGGGATAGTAGAAATTTCACCTGTTGGAAAACTTCTTCTTGATTTGAAAAACTTAGAAAAGATGACTTAGAAACTATGCTACCTATAGATGGAGTTAATATAGTTTATTTACGTCAGTTGATGAAATTGCGTTTGTTTGATAATGAAGGAGAAAAATTACTATTCGCCATTTAATTTGGCTATTTTTGCATTATTAAAACGCCATAGGTTATCAGAAAATGAGTTTTCTGAACTTGTTCAGGGGTTAAGTCCGTATTCGGATTTTACGGATATTGAACAATATGTTTTAGATTATAGAGAAGGAGATGTTGTTTCAGGTGTTTCGATTGATATTCCGAGAGAGATATATACAAATGAAAGAATATCAGAAACTGTATTTCCGAAACAATTATAAAAATAGAAAAAGTAATTTTGGTGTTGATGTATACTGGACATATTATAATCTTCTATTTGATTATGTAGAAAATCCATCCGTTGCAACAATAGATAAATTGCTTACATTTTTTGAAAATAACAAGGCAATGCTTAATAAGGCATTTGGGTGTGGTCAGAATATATTTACACAAAAACGGGAGATAGGCCGACAACAATTGAATTTGATAAGCAATACAAAGAAAATGTTTGAAGAAAATTTAAATATTTATATGTTTAAACAGTTTTCATTGTCAAAGATACTTGATCAAATTCGTGAGTATTCAGATACTACAAAACGTATTTTTAAAGCAACCGGTATTATTAGTTTTGATAATGGGTTTGTTGAATTAGCTTATAGAGAATTGTGCGCATGCATATTTGAGGAAGAAATAATTAAAAATAGAATAGTTTGGAAGAATAGGTGAAGAGTTGCATTCATATTATGATTGTTATGCAGAATACGAAGAAGGAATAAATAGTTTTTATTGTGATGTAACTTCTTTGTCACAAATTTTGGAATATTATGAAGAAGAAACTAAACAAGTTGAAGATAATATTCAAAAAAAGAATTTCCAGGTGCAACTATTAAAGAGATTCCAGTTATTGTTGCAGATAAACGAAGAAAGGAGTTTGCTGAATTTATAGATAAAAATTATCCGGCAGAGAAAGTTAAGGAAATTCTTCAATTATTTAGCAATCGAAGTAATGATAAGTTTATTAAAGACATAGTCAGTCCGGATGCAACCAGTTCCAACTATTTATGAGTATGTTGTTGGTATTGCCTGGTATTATTTTTCGGGAAAAAGAGTGGATATTCTGAGTAGTTATAATTTGACGTTGTCCGCAAACTTTGAACCTTTAGTACATGCCGGTGGTGGACAAGGAGATATTGTAATATATGAAGGGATAAGGTTATTATGTTAGAGGCCACATTGATGAATGCAAGTAGTCAAAAGCGTGGAGAATGGGAGCCTGTTCTTAGACATTCTATCAATTTGAAAATAGAAGAAGAAACTGCTAACACAGGTAGAGAAGTGACATCTTTCTTCATTGCGGATAGCTTTGATTATAATACTATTAATATTTGGAAAGCTGTTCTTCGCAGTTCCGCTCCAGTCATCTACCGATAAAGATAAGTTTACAGACAATGTTGTTATTATGCCTGTTAACACAGACGAATTGTATTCGTTGATAGATAAATCGTCAGAGTATGATGAAACTATATCAAAGGTACATAAACTATTTGAGGTTGATAAGACAAATTTTGACATTGAATGGAGAGAAAAATTTATGGGAGCCATAATATAGAATTCTATATATTGGGGGTAATAGTTCCTTTTGTCTGTCGAAAGTGGTTGCTATTACAGGGTATAAGAGCAGCACTTTCTTAAGAAGAACGCTTGATGTCTGCTCCGTAACACGAATGGTCAGGCCATTGGCAGATATATCCAGAAAGGAATCATGTATTAACGTGCTATTCGAATCAACTGCCGTTGCCTCGATTCCGTATGCATCAGTTCCATAGGAACCGGAATGATTCCAAGCTCTACAGCGTCGCTTGGAATAGAATCAAGGCAAGAACTAGAAAAGATTAAAAAATATGGGAAAAAAGTAATAACACATAGAAAATTGATAGTATGTCTGGAAAAATAGAAGTCGAGTAAAAGAAGGAAATACAGAAAAAATACAACGGAAATATGATGAGTGATGGCGAAAGAGCAATTTTTCATTACATTGCAGAAGTAGTTTCAGCAAAAGATAAGTCTTTAATTATTATAGACGAACCAGAAAATCATTTGCATAATTCAATATTAGAAAGGCTTTGGAATGAGATAGAGGCTGAAAGACAGGATTGTGTATACTTATATATAACACATAATTTGGATTTTGCTAGAACTAGAATAATACACAAATTGTTTGGATAAAAAATATGATTGACAAACAAAAGTGGGATTATGAATTATTAGATTCAAATGATTTTTCAGATGATTTATTACTTGAGATATTAGGTAATAGGCATGGAGTATTGTTTGTAGAAGGAACACCGGATAAAAGTATTGATCGAAAATTGTATTCTAGGTTATTTCCAAAATATAACATTATTCCTCTAGAGGGGTGTGCGACAGTTATACAATCCACAAAGCATATAACAAATTGCCAATGTTACATTACAAGACAATAAAAGGAATTGTTGATAGAGATAGAAGAACTGAAGGTGAGATAAACTCGTTATTGCAGGATAAAATATATGTACCTTCTGTTGCGGAGATTGAAAATTTATTTCTGATTCCACAAGTTATTGAACTAGTTGCTAGAAAGCAAAGTGTTGAGAATGTAGATGTTTTGTTAGAACAAACGAAAGAAAAACAATAGAATTTTTGAAGTTACATTTAGAAGAACAAGCATTGTTGTTTACAAAGAAAAAGGTGCCAAAATACAATTAATAAAGTTTGTAACCAATCAACACAAACAATTGATGATTATAAAACATCTTTAGACGAAATAGCAGATAAGGTAAAACCACAAAGAAGAGTACAGTAAGGCATGCGAGGAATTACAGAAAATTATAGATGATAAAGATTATCTTGCGGCTCTTCAAGCAATAAATAATAAAGGTCTTTTGCCCTTTACAAATTTGCCAAATGCGTTTGGTTGGAAAAAGCAATATTATATTGATTACGTAATTAGGTTGCTTGAGACCAAAGATAGTACTTCGGAGGAGTTGTGTAATATATTTAGAAATTATGTTTCAGTGGGAGACTAAAAATGTCTTAGTAGTAAGAATTTCATTTTACTACTAACAAATAGTAAAAAGCTTGCTCAATTCTGCTCTGATCTGCCGCAATTTGTAACTTTAGAGCAAAACCAAGATTATCACGAAATCTTATAAACTAAGACATACTAGGACAAAAAAGGAGAAACAAAACTATGATAAAAATACTTTTCATCTGCCACGGCAACATCTGCCCATGGCACCATGGCGCAATTTGTTTTCAAGACATGGTAAACAAGCGTGGTCTTTCCGACCAATTTACAATTGATTCCAAAGCGACGAGCACAGAGGAGTTAGGCAACCCGCCACACCGCGGAACCGTGCGCAAACTAAGTCAGGTAGGAGTGCCGGTCCTGCCACATAGAGCGAGCCAGTTAAGCCGCGGCGATTACGACAAATTTGACTACATCATTGGCATGGATACCTGGAATATGAAGAATATAAACCGGATTTTTAGGCGGTGACCGGGGGGGAAAGTCAGCAAACTTTTAGCGTGGAGCGGAGATGGAAGAGATATTGCAGACCCGTGGTATACCGGCAATTTTGACGAGACGTATGATGATGTTTTAGAGGATGCGAAGCATTTCTTACTTTCCTTTTTGGAGAATGGTCTGTTATACTAGACAAGATAAGATAATAAAATGTATCAAAAAGAGCAGTGATTGATTCATTGGAAAGGAAGGATGACATGAAAGTACTGATGGTAAATGGAAGTCCTCATAAAGAAGGCTGCACATATACGGCGCTGAAAGAAGTGGCCGGTGCGTTAGAGAAATATGGCATTGAATCGGAGATTTTCTGGGTTGAAAACGGAGAAATTGCCGGTTGTATCGGATGTGGAGCCTGTGCGAAGACGGGAGAAGGATGTTTCCGCAAGGACGTTGTAAATGAATTTGTTGCGAAAGCCGGAGAGGCGGACGGATATATATTTGGTTCGCCGGTACACTATCTTTGCGGCAAGTGGAGCATTGACATCATTTATGGACCGTGCGTTTTACAGCGGTGGCAGTAAAATGACCGGAAAACCGGCAGTAGCTGTAGTAAGCTGTCGTCGTGGAGAGCATCGGCGGCATTCGACCAGATTAATAAGTATTTTACCATTAACTGTATGCCGGTTGTCGGTTCCCAATATTGGAATCAGGTGCATGGGGGCAAGGCAGAAGAAGTGAAGCGAGGATGAAGAGGGAATGCAGACGATGCGGACGCTCGGAAACAATATGGCATGGCTTCTTTCATGCATTGAAGCAGGAAAAGAGAAGGGGATTACATTCCCGGAGAGAGAACCGGTAATCCGTACAAACTATATTCGCTAATAATGCGTGGGGTTACACAAGAAAAATTTAGGAGGGCCACACATGAATATTTGGCATGATATCAGCAAGGAGCGGATTTCTTCGACCGATTTCATTGCGACAATTGAGATATCGAAAAGGAAGCAAGAAAAAATACGAATTAGACAAAGAAACGGGATTGATTATTTTGGACCGTATTCTTTACACTTCGACCCATTATCCGGCGAACTACGGATTTATTCCGAGAACGCTCGGCGATGACAAGGACCCGCTTGATGTGCTTGTGATTTGCTCGGAGGAAATTGAGCCGATGTCGCTGGTTCGCTGTTACCCGATTGGCGTTATGTACATGCGTGACAATGGCGATATGGATGAGAAAATTATTGCGATTCCGTACAACGACCCAACATACAATTACTATACCGACATTGAGCAGCTGTTGCCGGAGCACATCTTTGAAGAGATTCAACACTTCTTCTCGGTATACAAAGATTTGGAGAATAAGGAAACGGACGTCAAGGACTTTTGGCGGTCCGACAGAAGCGATTGCGGTCATTGAAAAATGTATTGCTAATTATGAGAAAAAATACGGCGATAAAAAGTAATGAAACAATGAAATGGTTTATCGTGTGATAAGCAGTGCACATATGAAAAAGCCCCCTGTCAATTTCGGATGAGATTTTCACCCGAAAAGACAGGGGCTTTTTTGAATCATTAACAATTAACTTTCCTGTAAATAAAGAGCGTTTGCGGCAATTACTTTTTTTCATAGCTTCCTCACCCGGAGCGCCGATGGTGTTACGTTTTTCTACGCATGTTTTCATCGAAATTGCTTCGTAGATATCTTCTTCAAAAACAGGAGAAATCTTTTTTATACTCTTCCAATGGAAGGTCGTCGAGTGGAATTTTCTTCTCGATACAAAGCAGTACTAACTGTCCGATGATGCCGTGTGCATCACGGAAAGGAACGCCGTGGTTGACTAAGTAGTCAGCGGCATCGGTCGCATTTGTGAAACCATGTTTTGCGCTGTCTTCCATAATTTCCTTATTAAACTTCATTGTATCAATCATGCCGGTAAACAGTGCCAGACATCCCTTTACGGTGTCAATGGCATCAAAGGTAAATTCCTTGTCTTCCCCGCATATCTTTGTTGTAAGCAAGCGGAATTCCCTTCATTGTTGTCAGCATTGAAATCAAAGCACCGTATACACGACCGGTTTTTCCGCGGACAAGTTCGGCGATGTCAGGATTCTTTTTCTGCGGCATGATACTCGAGCCTGTGGAATAAGAATCATCAATTTCAACAAAACGGTATTCATTGGAATTCCAGACAATGATCTCTTCACAAAAACGGCTCAGATGCATCATAATCGTAGAAAGTGCACTGAGAAGTTCGATCAGGTAATCACGGTCGGAAACAGAATCCATGCTGTTAAAGGTAGGGCCGTCAAACTTCAAAAGAGAAGCGGTGTACTCGCGGTCCAAAGGATAAGTTGTTCCGGCAAGAGCACCGGCACCGAGCGGGCAGTAATTCATGCGGTCATAGATGTCACGCGCGTACGACTGCGGTCGCGGCGGAACATTTCAAAATATGCGCCGAAATGGTGAGCAAGTGTCACCGGCTGTGCTTTTTGCAGATGCGTAAAGCCAGGCATAAAAGTATCAATATTTTCTGACATGATCCGGTGAATTACCACCATCAATTCCTTGAGCAAATCATTGATTTCAACGATTTCATCTCTTGTGTATAATTTCATATCCAGAGCAACCTGGTCGTTTCTGGCCGCGTCCGGTGTGAAGTTTTTTGCCGGGATCGCCGATACGTTCGATCAGATGTGCTTCGACAAAACTGTGAATGTCTTCGTGTTCCGCAGTGATTTCTAAAGCACCGCTCTCTAAATCATTCAGGATTCCCTGCAGGCCATCGACAATGGCATCTTTTTTCAGAAGTAGTTAAAATCCCCTGTTTTTCTAACATTGTTACATGTGCAATACTTCCTAAAATATCCTGTTTGTAAAATTTCTGGTCATAGGAAATGCAAGCGTTAAAATTGTGTACTAACTGATTGGTCTCTTTGGTGAATCGTCCTCCCCAGAGTTTCATAAGTATCCTCCATTCTTAAGCCTGATAAGCGGGCGGTTATTTAATGTTACATCCAACAGATGTTCTCCCACAGCATCATAAACATACTATCATTTACAAAGAAAATTAGCAATAGAAAATTGACCGATTGGAGGCGGCGTGGTAAAATGAATATCAATGCCGTTGGAAATAGAAACGAAACGGTAAATTAGTTTAAGGGGGATATGGCAGATTGAAAAAAATAATAAAGACAATTGGCTGGACGCTGCTTGCCCTCCTTGTCTGTTACGGCTTGGAAGTGTTGTTTCGTGCCTTGTTTGGACTTGCGTTACATAAAGGGATGACAAAGCAGGAACAAATCCGAGTGCAGATTATGGCAAATTTTATTTTGAAATTGGTTGTTCTGTTTGTATTTGGCTTCTGGTATGCCGTGCGGGAAAATAAATGGCATTATAGACCGGATTACCGCCCGCTATTTACGGTAAAACGCATCGCCAGTTTGACGGCGATTGGGCTGTTTGGACAGTATGCGATTGGCATCACCGTTGGATTTTTTGCGGTATCTTCTGCCAAACATATTTGCTTCCTATGACAATGTGAGTGAGATTTTAAGCCTGAAAACGGTTCTCCGTTTGCTGTCTTTGCTGCTTCTTGTTGTTGTCGTGGGACCGATTGCGGAGGAACTATTGTTTCGCGGCGTGATTTACGGCGGACTTAGAACATGTTTTCCGGTTGATGTGTCAGCACTTGTTTCGGCACTGATTTTTGGTATTTATCATAAAAATATTGTTCAGGGATTGTACGCGGTCGCCTTTGGTATTATTTTGGCGTACATCTTTGAAAAAACACAGAGTATCTGGGGAAGCACCCTTATGCATATGGCATTTAATTTAAGTTCTTATCTAATCAGTGGAATCGGTCAATGGTTAGCCTACCGGCAAATTCGGATTGCTTCCATCTGGTATGTGATTTTTTATGTGCTTTGCATTGTGGTTGTGGCGGCAAGCATTTATTCTGCGCCGGCTGCCGAACCGATATGATGAAATTAGAAAAAGGAATGGAGATGTGGAAGGATGAGAACCTTTGCAAAATCAGATAAATTACATGGAGTATGTTACGATGTGAGAGGGCCCTGTTCTGGATGCGGCAAATGAGATGAAACGCCAGGGCATGGAGATTCTCCAGTTAAATATAGGAAACCCGGCGCCGTTTGGCTTTCAGGCACCTTCGTGGATTTTGGACGCTGTCCGTGATGCACTGGATGACCCAATGAGTCAGGGCTATAGCGAGTCCAATGGTATTGTTGAGGCACGTGAAGCGATTTTAGATTATCACCGGTCAAAGGGACTGCCGAATTTGCAGATGAACCACATTTACATCGGAAACGGGGTCAGTGAAATGATTTCCCTTGCGATGCGGGGGCTTGTTAAATGATGGTGATGAAATTTTGATTCCGGCACCGGATTACCCATAATGGACAGTCTTTGGGCAAAATTGGCGGGAGGAACGCCGGTTCATTATATCTGTGATGAGAAGTCCAACTGGTATCCGAATATTGCGGATATGGAGAAAAAATCAATTCCAGAACAAAGGGAATTGTCATTATTAACCCGAATAACCCGACAGGTGCTTTGTATCCAAAAAAGTGTTAGAGCAGATTGTGGAGGCGGCAAGACGCCATGAATTGATTTTATTTGCGGATGAGATTTATGACAGACTTGTTTTTGATGGCAAAACGCATACATCGATTGCATCTTTAGCACCGGACTTGTTTGTTGTTACCTTTAATGGTCTTTCTAAATCAGACCGCATAGCGGATTTCGCAGTGGTTGGATGGTGCTTAGTGGAGACTTGTCAAAGGGCAAAGGTTACATAGAAGGAATTAACATGCTTTTCGTCCATGCGTTTGTGTGCCAATGTGTTAGCGCAAAGACGTGGTGGCACCGGCATTGAAAAACAGACCGGATGTTGACCCACTTTTTATTGCCGGGCGGCAGATTGTATGAGCGCGAAAATGCATCTGTGAGGCGATTGATGGTGTGGATGGCTTGTCCGTTGTTCATCCGGAAGCGGCCTTTTATATCTTCCCACGCATTGATGCAAAGCGTTTTGGAATTCAAAATGATGAGCAGTTTGTGTTAGACTTTTTGCGTGAAAAACATGTGCTTTTGGTACATGGCGGCGGCTTTAACTGGGCAAATCCGGATCATTTCCGTATTGTCTGTCTGCCGGAGGTATCCGTTCTTACAGAATCTATGAAGAAGATGGATGAATTTTTGGAAAAAATACCGCTAGGCTTGTCTTGATTTTTAAAACAGCTTTCGGTATAATGAAATTAAGTTTGGAGATTTTTGTGAAAGGAGAAATAAGATGTCGGCGATGTATGTTCAGGATATAACAAATCGAACCAATCAGGCAGCAAGTGTATCGCTGTCCGCTTCGCATACAAAGACATCCATTACTCCGTTTCAGAAAGTGTTAGAAAAGGAAAATGCGTTGTATGCGCAGCTTCCGAGGAAAACACAAAAGTGCGTCAGTGAAAAGACGACAGCAAAGACGACAGAAAAAACATCGTCTGCATCAAAGACAAGCAAAATGTCGAATGATACTTCCGAGAGTACGGGAAGCACGACGTTAAAAAAGTATCTTTGAGAGGGCGGCAGAAAAATATGATATTTCCTATGATTTCTTAGTTGCCGTGGCAAAGGCAGAATCAGATTTTAACACAAAGTGTGTTTCCTCTGCCGGGGCACAGGGGAATTATGCAGGTGATGCCGGAAGAACAGAAGGGGTTAGGAATCAAGGATCCTTTTGATGCTGAGCAGAATATTATGGGAGCGGCAAAACTTCTGAAAGCGCATTTGAAGAAATTTAACGGTGATTACACATTGGCGGCGGCGGCATATAACGCCGGCGCTGGTGCGGTGAAAAAGTACGGCGGTGTGCCACCGTATAAAGAGACGACAAATTACGTGAAAAGATAAAGAAATTTATGCAGGGAAGGCGTTACTGTTCCGAACCGCAAGGTTTCGACTACTTCCGATGCATATGAGGGAAGTGGTGCTTCTACTGGTGTAGAAGAGAAGAAAACAACGTCACAATCGACTGATACGACTGCAGTAAAAGCGACGGCTTCAGATTTTGAAAAAGTTACGGTAGCAGTTGGAACCGGCGATAATGCGGTTACAATGACATATGGTGCTTATTTGAAATATTTAGAAATGGGGAGCACCGGCGTCGGTTGATGCGGCACTCCCTCATACAAGTTAAGAAAGAAGATTTTGCATGGCAGTCTGATAGAGGATATCACTTTTCGACTGCCAGTTTTCACATACTTTGATAGCATCTGCTTCTGTGGCAACGTCCAAAGACAGCCGCATGAGAACATGATTGCCGTCGCGCAGTGTACAGGTGGCGAGATAAGTGCCATCGTTTGTTGCATGGTAGTCACTCACTAAAGATGTATCATCGATGATTTCAAATTTGTGTTCTTCTAAGTAATGATTGATTTCATCCCGGATTTCTCTTGATAAAGGAGCACCAAATAACTCCAATGTTTCGGCACCCGCTTCGGTCAGCGTGTAGTACGTTAAATGATAGGTGCTGTCCTCTTTGATTAAATCCGCCTCTAATAATTCCCCAAAAGCATTTTGCAAATTAAAATAATTTGTGTAGCCGCGGTCTGTGATGTAATCAGAAATCACGCCGGGTGGCAGTGGAGAATCTACTTTACTCAGTGTATATAAAATAATTAGTTTATAAATGGTAATTGAGCCATTTGGCATAGCAAATCCCTCCTTATTTCCCGTGATAAAATTTCCCCTGAAAAATATGTTCTGCTTCATTTTTTTATGAAGGGAGTTTAGAACCATTCGCTTGTTTGCACTCCACAGAGGAGCAATTAATAAGTCTTTTGGTCCATCACCGGTCACGCGGTGTATCACCATATCCGGTGGAAGAATCGAAAGTGCTTCGGTAATGTAGTCTAAATATTCGTCCGGAGTCAGCGTCCGGAACATTTTCTTTTCATAATCTAACGCTAAGTCGGTTCCTTTCAGCACGTGCAGAAGCCGGAGCTTAATACCGTCACTTCCTATATCAGCAACATATCTTACCGTATCGATAAAGTTTTCTTTTTTTTTTTCACCCGGCAGACCGGCAATCACGTGAGTTACAACATTCACACCGATATTTTTCAGGTTTTTACTGCCGTTTCGTATACGGAGTTTGGATAACCACGCCGGATGTAGCGGATGGTGTCCGGATGAATGGTTTGTAAACCGAGTTCAATGGTTACCGGCATTTTTCTACGGCAGTCGACTAACAGCGAGAGAACATCGTCTCTAAACAGTCCGGTCTCGTTGCAATTGCAAGCGTGGCAACGGATTCATGTGCCATTGCTTCCTCCCACGCCACGCGCAAAGTTTCAACCGGTGCGTATGTGGCGGTGAAAGATTGGAAGTAAGCGGTAAAAAGATGCCAAGCATTTTTGTAACGGGAAACACGGGCAATGGCTTCTTCGATTTGTTCGGTAATGCTTCCTTTGGTGGCGGCAAAATCACCGGAACCGCGCCCAGCTGCAAAAACAGCGAGCCCCTTGTGCCAAGTGTGCCATCGCGGTTTGGACAGGTGGTTCCGCCGACCAGAGAAATTTTATATACTTTTTCGCCAAAACGTTTTTTATTCTCGTAATCCAGAGAGTGGTACGGTTTATCGCCCCATTTTTCCATGATTAATCAGCAATATGTGCTTTTACGGCGGCACTTACAACATCTGCAACGCGTGGATCAAAAGCTTCCGGCATAATGTTATCTTCGTTTAACTCATCTTCCGGTACTAAAGATGCGATAGCAAAGAGCGGCCGCTAATTTCATTTCTTCGGTAATCTGTGTGGCACGTCCCTCTAAGGCACCTTTGAAAATGCCGGGGAAAGCAACTACGTTGTTGACCTGATTTGGGAAATCGGAACGTCCGGTTCCAACCACTTTTGCACCGGCCTTTTTTGCAAGGTCAGGCATGATTTCCGGCACCGGATTTGCCATGGCAAACAAAATACCGTCGCGGTTCATTGAGGCAACCATTTCTTCTGTTACGATTCCCGGAGCGGAAACGCCTACGAAAATGTCAGCGCCGACAAAGGCATCGGCAAGACTTCCCTCTTTGCCGGATAAATTGGTAACTTCCATCATTTCTTTCTGCATCCAGTTTAAGTCCTTACTGTTTTTACTTAAAATACCGGATTTATCGCAGAGTGTTACATCCTTAAATCCATAGCGGGTAAAAGTTTTGTGATAGCGATTCCTGCAGAACCGGCACCGTTTACAATGACTTTACAGTCTTCTTTTTCTTTATTTACTACTTTTAATGCATTGATGATTCCCGAGAGAACTACGATAGCTGTTCCGTCTTTGGTCGTCGTGGAAAACCGGGATGTCAAGTAATTCTTTTAAGCGTGTTTCGATTTCAAAACAACGTGGTGCGGAAATATCTTCCAAGTTAATGCCGCCAAAAGCAGGGGCAATATTGACTACGGTTTTGATAATTTCTTCGGTATCCTGTGTATCTAAACAGATTGGGAAAGCATTGACCCCGCCAAATTCTTTGAATAAAACAGCTTTTCCTTCCATAACCGGCATAGCGGCTTCTGCGCCGATGTTACCGAGACCCAAAACGGCACTTCCGTCGGAAACAACGGCAACCGTATTTGACTTGATGGTATAGCGGTAAGCTTCTTCCTTGTTCTCTGCAATTACTTTGCATGGTTCTGCAACACCCGGTGTGTAGGCGATGGCAAGGTCCTCTCTTGATTTTTACCTCACATTTTGGTGTGGTTGTAATTTTTCCATTCCATTCTTCATGCAGCTTTAATGCTTTTTTCGCTCTGTGTCATAATATCCTCCATTCTATCTTGTGCAAATCCAATAAACATATAACAATAATCATATCATTTTTCAAGGGTAAACACAATAAGTTTCTCTTGTACTTTTTATGGAAAATGGTACAATGAGGATAGGATGGCGCCATGGCGCTAAGGAAAGGAGAAAAAAGGATGACTTACGAAGAAGCAAAGCAGAAATTAATGCCTGTTGGTCAGGAACATTTATTACAATATTTTGAGGAATTGGGAGAAGAGGAGAAAAGTCACTGTTAAAACAGATTGAAGATTTGGATTTGTCGCTTCTTAATTTGATTGAGGGCGGTGTAAAAGAGATACCAAAAGGGAAATTAGAGCCACTTGGCGCTGTGACATTAGAGGAGATTGCGGCAAAGAGAGAGCATTATGAAGAAATCGGACTGCAGGCAATTTATGACTGCAAAGTGGGTGCGGTTCTTTTGGCAAAGGCGGACAGGGAACAAGACTTGGTCTGGATAAGCCAAAAGGAATGTTAAATGTTGGCGTGACAAAAGAATTATATCTGTTTGAACAGTTAATATATAATTTGACGCAGGTGAAAGAAAAAGCGAATGCATGGATTCCGTTATTTATCATGACAAGTGAAAAGAATAATGACGATACGACACAGTTTTTCAAAGAACACGATTATTTTGGCTATAACAAAGATTATGTATTCTTTTTTTTTGTTCAGGAAATGGCACCGTCAGTAAGCTATGACGGAAAGATTTATATGGAAGGTAAAGCAAAACTTTCAACTTCACCAAATGGAAATGGCGGTTGGTTCTCGTCCTTGGCAAAAGCAGGTCTTTTGGATAAAATCGATGAACTTGGCGTGGAATGGCTGAACGTATTTTCTGTGGATAATGTACTTCAGAAGATGGCTGACCCGGTATTCGTTGGTGCAACGATTGAGGCGAGGCTGTGTGTGCGGCTCAAAAAAGTAGTGGCAAAGGCAGACCCAAATGAAAAAGTAGGAGTTCTCTGTTTAGAGGATGGAAAACCATCGATTGTAGAGTATTATGAAATGACTGATGAAATGATTCATTCCAAAGATGAAAATGGACGACTGTTATACAACTATGGTGTTATTTTGAACTATCTGTTTAATGTAAAAACGCTGACAAAGATTATGAATGAATATATGCCGACTCATGTAGTGGAGAAAAAGATTCCATATATGGCTGAAGATGGGCAGATGATGAAACCGGAGGAGCCAAACGGTTACAAATTTGAACTTCTTGTTCTGGATATGATTCGAATGATGGACAATTGTTTATCTTTTGAGGTTGAGAGAGAACGCGAATTTGCACCGATTAAAAACAGAACCGGTGTCGATTCTTTGGATACGGCGAGAGATTTGATGAAAAAAATAAAATTGAATTTTAGAAAGCGTGCAATTTGGCCGAAACACCTTGAGTTTCCGCTAAATGCATTCTGAAAATGAATCATTTTTATAAAAGGGCCAATTTACCTGATTTTTAAAATCTATAGATGACGATAGTAAAATCAACGGCACTTTAATAAGCCCCATCGAAACCGGGCTTTTATAAATTGATTCTTTTTCTATATTAAACGACTAGCTTAAAACAAAGTCGCCGGTATTTGGGACGTTTCGTTCGAAACCAGAGCCGGACGCCCTCTTTTGCATATGAGAGTATACCGGAGATGCCTTTGGCTAGTCGGTAATAACAGAAGAAAACCTTTTCCTTTACAGGGTTTGCTGTTTTTATAATTGCTATCTTGAGTGCATTTGATTCGGGTTCCATGGATACCATTGCCAGAAAAGCCATGCACACGGTAATATAAAAATTAAGTGCATTGATTGCGTGAAGTTTCCGTACGCGGAAGTTCTCAAACTGGAACATCTGCTTTTTGCATCGGAAATATTCCTCAATCTTCCATCGGGAAAAATATATCCGGGCCACCCGGAGCACATCTTCCTTTGATTTGATCTCCTTATTGGTGGCAAGCATCATCGGATGTTCCGTAATGCCATAAACGAGGACCAGATAAATGTCCTTTCTGGATGCAGTGATCTGCACTCTAACATGTGATAGATAAGCTTCATGCTCTTTTCCCTGTAGAAAACACTGGTCTTGATCTTGCCTTTTCTGCGGTCGCGCAATTCTGTGGCAGGAGTCCATTTGTTGTGGTATAAAAGTTTTCTTTTTAGAGGTAAGGCGGATGACGTAATCCTGTTCCAAATCATCAAGTTTCAGGAACATCTTTGTTGTCATCATAACCGCGATCCATGCAAAAAGTCGCCCTTTTAAAAAGTGCGGCACCTTGTTCCATGGCCTCAAAGGTGATCACATTAGCAGATTTGTAACCCTTTTCAGCGGATGAGTGTATTTTTGAAAAAATACTGACAGGATGATTCCGGTAGTAAGGACACAAGCTTCTGTAACATGATACCCCTTTTGTACACATTTTTAGTGGATGTGCTTTCAGAGCCGTCCCTGACAATACCAAGTGATTCAAATTTGTAACCATCTGGTTTTTACCACATCGCTGTCATCGATATGAATCACGGGGGGCGGCGGGCACCCAATTTCTCACCGCTGAAGGTAAGAAGCGACCCGCAGATGCCGGAGTACCTTTATCAAGTTTGGAAGGTTCATGAAGTTTGTCAACGACATCGGTCTTGAAATTTTATTTGCGACTTCCAGAAGCCAGCATGCCGTAGGTAATGTCAGCAGTGAATTTCTTTTCCGGTTTTGAAAGGCACTTTGAAATTTTATTTGAAAAAGTTAAAATTTTTCGTTTCATTTGATAAGTATTTGATGTAAAATAAGTCATGAGGAATCCCTTAGTTTTTTGTTTAGTGAGATTTTTTGTTTGGTAGCTTAATTTTACATCAAAATGAAAGAAGATTCCTTATATTTTGGTGTTTTTTGAAAGTTGTTTATAACTGCATATGGAAAATGACGCACTTGTAAAAATGATTCCTATAGCGATAGAAGAAATGACTCATACAGTGATAGAAATGATAGAAGAAATGATTCACACGGTGAGAGAACATATAATTCGCATGAAAGAACTTATCACCTCGAGAGACCGCAAAGCATGAACGTGTGTCACAGTCGAACTACTATTACAATAATCGTCCACAGAAGTATCATGATGGAAGCGATGGGCTGATTTCGATTGTTAGGGGATCGTCAAATTACGGAAGTACATCCGTCTGAATTGAAAGAATTAGACAGTGGTATTACGAAAAATGGTATTTTGGAGATTATGCCGGAAAATTATGGATTTATCCGCTGTGATAATTTCCTTCCGGGTGAAGATGATGTATATGTAGCACCACAGTTTATTCGTCGTTTTGGACTGGCGTACCGGTGACATTATTGAGGGAAATTTAAAAACGAGAAACCAGAGTGAAAAGTTCAGTGCACTGTTGTATATGACAAAAGTAAATGGATATTCACCGACCTATTTGTATAATCGTAAAAAGTTTGAGGATTTGACACCGATTTTTCCAAATAACCGGATTCATTTGGAAACACCGGGAGCAGGAGTATCGATGCGTATGCTCGATTTGATTGCACCGATTGGTAAGGGCGCCGTGGTATGATTGTTTCCCAGCCAAAAACCGGAAAGACAACCTTGTTAAAACAGGTTGCGAAAGCAGTTACGACAAACTATCCGAAAATGAAACTGATTGTTCTTCTGATTGATGAGAGACCGGAGGAAGTTACGGATATTAAAGAGTCGATTGAGGGAGAACAGGTAGAAGTCATTTATTCTACATTTGATGAATTGCCGGAAAATCACAAACGTGTATCGGAAATGGTAATTGAGCATGCAAAACGCCTTGTGGAAAGCGGCGAGGATGTAATGATTCTGTTAGACAGTATTACAAGACTGGCAAGAGCTTATAACCTGACTGTAACACCGAGCGGACGTACCCCTTTCCGGTGGTCTTGACCCGGCGGCGCCGCATATGCCAAAACGTTTCTTTGGTGCCGCACGAAATATGCGTGAAGGCGGAAGTTTAACCGTGCTTGCGACGGCACTTGTAGATACCGGAAGCCGTATGGACGATGTGGTGTTCGAGGAATTTAAGGGAACCGGTAACATGGAACTTGTATTAGACCGCAGTTTATCGGAAAAACGTATTTTCCCTGCAATTGATATTCAGAAATCCAGTACACGCCGTGAAGATTTACTGTTAGATAGTGAAGAACAGGAAGCAGTAGTCAAAACCGAAAAGCACTTGGCGGTATGAAAGCAGAACCCGCCTTAGAGCAGATTCTGAACTTGTTTAAACGAACCAAGGACAATAAGGAATTCATTGAAACTGTTAAAAAATGCATTTATAAGTAAAAAGTGCTTGCAATCAAAGGTGGAACATGATATAATAAGCGAGCAGTTTTTGAGCAAGACAATTATCCTTTTATATATAAGGAAAATACAAGTAGTGAGGTGAAATGAACATGAGAGGGAATTCATCCGGAATATTACCAGCAAAAGTGATTTGCAACTGTGGTAATACGTTTGAGACAGGCTCAACAAAAAGAAGAGATTCACGTTGAAGTTTGTTCTAAGTGCCATCCATTCTATACCGGACAGCAGAAGTCGGTAGCGGCTCGTGGTGCAATCGATAAGTTCAATCGTAAGTATGGCTTGAAATAGTGGATTGAGAATGTGGGCAGAGTCGGCGTGACTCTGCCCTTTTTTCCATATTTAATGAAAGGAGAGTATTCATGAGGTATTCAAAGCTTGGCGGTCAGGCAGTCATCGAAGGAGTGATGATGAAGCATGAAAAAGAATATTCGGTTGCCGTCCGTAAGCCGGATGGTGGAATTGAAGTGACTCGGCTTTTTTTGAAGAAGAGGAGGAAAAAGAGGCGAAAAGAAAAAATGAGAAAAAAAGAAAGCCTCGTTATGGGGCTTGTTATGCCGCTTGCTATTGTGTCGGGTGGTTGGAATCTTTGTGATTGTT
>VOFD01001098.1_pt1 | contig 28263 bp, 52 predicted proteins | sample 5384101 | NCBI WGS metagenome assembly VOFD01 (sample SAMN12384723, study PRJNA508395) | human gut metagenome | isolation source: healthy gut C | host: Homo sapiens
CGTTCAGGTGGCAAGCCACGTGGGGCATGCTGATGTCTTTCTCATGGCGGATTCCATGTATTTCTTGGCCCTGTTCCATACCATCGGGAATCTGCGGCGAGGCCGAAAGGGTGCGGTTCTGGCTCGTCATGAACATCAGTCGAGCAGGTGGTTCACGATGCCGCCAGCAGCTGCTGGAAGTAGGCTTCCTGCTGGCTGGCAGTGCGGATGGCCTCGTCGTAGAGGCCGATGACGGTTTCGTTAGTAGCCGATGTGGTAGAGCGGCGACTTAGCCGAGAAACTCATGCTCCCACCCGGTGGGCGATGTTCACGCCTGAAAACCCCTATCCAATACTCTTTCCCAACCCGTCTCCTCGTCGGGACGGTAGGTGTGCCATTCGCCGCGGGAAGAGGAGAATGTCATGTCGCCCGCCTGTATGTTGTGTGTTCCGCCGTGGCGGGTGGACAGCCTCGCCTTTCCCACCTATTATATATAGCAGCTGGTATTCCTCGCAGGATGCGCCCTTTTCCGGCTGGAAAAGAGACTCCTGGTGGTGGGGCGCCGGGCGGATATGCCCGTGCGGCCCGTATCTTCTGGTAGCCCTGAGCGCACCGTGAGCCCCCAAAGCGCGTCGCGGCTGTTTTCGACGATGTTGATGGGTTTCATGCCGCAAGTTTACGAATATTTTTCGAAAAGGAAGCCTTAGGACATTTAATGTCGGCGATGGGGCAAATCGGGCCCGTGTTCCGTTCCGGCTCGGGGCCGGCAAGTACTTGAGTACTTCCCGCAGAGTACGTTGGCGCACTCCGCACGGCGCGGCCCGTCGGGCACAGGCGCTTCGCCGCGGGATGCCGGGCGTGAGGGCGAGGCCGTCGGCCGGACACGGCCGGTGGCGTGGAACAAATGCGATCGGCCGTGTCCGGGCTGTCGGAAGGCCTTGACGTGGGCTGCGTTTTTGCATCGTTTTTGCAGGGAATGTTTGGAAATCGGACAGGAAACTGTATTTTTACAGCAGGGAACTAAAAACATAGTCGACACGTGAATATTTTTCCTTTCGACGCGGGTGGCGTGGTTGCGGCAGCAGTGTGGCCGCCGGCCGGGCGGCGTGCGGACGGAGTGTTCATCGGATGTTTCACTAAGAAAAAAGGGAGCGAAGATGAGAACACACAGGAAAACAAACCCTGCATGGCCCTGCTGAGCCGTGATGCTGGGCGGGTGCACTACCGGCAAGTTGCCGAAGTACGACGCGCGCCCCCGACAACCGGCCGCCGGGCCAGATGACGCAGGCGGGATCGCCCCTCTTACAACATCGAAAACGAAACACCTTCCCCGTGTTTAAGGACCCTGCTATACGGTGGCCATGCCGAAGGAAGATGTTGTTCCGGAAACTTGGTGTACCGCGCCAAAGCGAGGCGGCACGTGACGGCCACTTATGGATGTCCGGCAGACTGGTGGTTCTATCATTTCAATTCCGAAACCGCGATCATTGACAACAAGACGGGCGACCGCTACATGCTGCGCCTTTATTTTGCGCTTCAGGGATGGGCTTGAACCAACGACCCCTGATTAACAGTCAGGTGCTCTAACCAACTGAGCTACTTGCAACCAGCAATCTTGCGCTTCAGGATGGGCTTGAACCAACGACCCCTGATTAACAGTCAGGTGCTCTAACCAACTGAGCTACTGGAAGCAGTCCGGTACGTTCCATGTTGCGCTGCAAAGTAGGTGCATATTTTTGAATTATTGTGCAATTTATCCGGGCTGAAAGCGCGAATTTTCATAGCGAATACTTGAGGGCAGGACTTTGTTTGGTTGAAATGGCGGTATGAAAAAAATGATGCCGGTGGGGCATGTGGCCGCCCAGCAAGGCGGAAACCGCAACTTCGAGATTTCTAAAGAATTTGGAGATATTCAATGACATCTATAAGCAGCTGGACATGTTCTACGTGGACAGCCTGTCGGCGCCGACACGGTGATCGGTGGGGCATCAACGCCATGCTGCGCCGCGTGGACCTTTCACCGTATATTATCCGGAAGAGGGGATGGACGAGCTGAAGGAAATGACCACCGGGGAAATATGCCGGCATCAGGGCAAATCATACGTTTTATAAGAAAGACGACCGCGTGATGGTCATAGAGCCCATAGAAAACAGTCCGGCCACGGAGGCCGGGGTGAAAGGCCAAAGCGACATCATCCTCTCCATCGACAGGGGAGGACATGAAAGGGAAGAGCACGCAGGAGGTGAGCGACAACCTGCGAGGCGACGCCGGGACGGTGTTCGAGCTGACCGTGAAGCGCGAAGGGGTGGAAAATCCCTTGTCGTTCAAAGGTGAAGCGCAGGAACATCGCCATGCCGCCCGTGCCTTACTACGGCATGGTGGCCGACGGCGTGGGCTATGTCTGCTTCGACCGCTTTGTGGACGGCTGTTCGCGGGACGATGCGCCGAGCCGTGGTCGACTTTGAAAAACAGGGGGCCAAGGCGCTGGTCTTGGACTTGCGCAACAACCCGGGCGGACCGCTGAGCGAGGCGGTGGAGGTGACGAACCTCTTCGTGCCGCGCGGGCAGAAGGTGGTGTACACGAAAGGGAAGCTGGCTTCGGTGAATTCGGAATATTACACGAAGAAGCGAGCCGCTGGACGCGGACATCCCGTTGGTGGTGCTGGTGGACGGCGCCACGGCCTCGTCGGCCGAAATCGTGCGGCGGCGCGGCAGTGACTGGGACCGCGCGGTATTGTCGGCGAACGTAACGTATGGAAGGGCTGGGCTGGTGCAGCGATTCGCGAAGTGCCCTACCATGGGAGCCTCCAGCGGCGACCACGCCGTTATTAATCCTCAGTGGGCGGTGCAGGCGTATGACTATCTGAATCCCGACGGGCCGGCGGGCACCGTGCCCGACACAGCCTGACCCGGCGCGTTCAAGACCGCCGGGGGGCGCGAGGTGCGCGACGGCGGCATCAAGCCCGATGTGGTCATCACGCCGGACAGCTTGCCGTCCATCGTGTACGATGTCATGGCCTCGGACGTGCTTCCTGGATTATGTGAACCATTTCGTGCGCAAGCATCATCGCGCCGGCCAGCGAGTTCTCCCTGGACGAAACTATGCGGAGTTTGTGAAAAATAGTGTCGGAGAGCGATTTCACCTAAGCGCAGGAGGAGATGATAAAGCTGCTGGAGCGGACTGACCCGTTTCGAGGTTGCTATATGACGATGCCCGGCCTGAGTTTGAAGCACGGCGCAGAAGATGGCCGGCGACGTTCGGCCGACCTTGAGCGCCCGAAAGAACAAGAAATCAAGAAAATATTGAAGGGCGACATCGTGGCCGGTATTATTTCCAGCGGGGAGCCATCAAGAGCTTCGAAGGACCTATCGCATGCACCTGGAAGAGGCGCTGAAAATCCTGGGCGACGAGGCAAAAGTTTGCTTAAACCGGTGAAGAAATGAAAGGAAAGTCCTGAATCAACCGGGCTGATGCTGGGCATCATGGCCATGGCCATCATCGTGCTGGCCGTCGTGGTGGTCCTTGATGGTGTTTCAACGGCGTGCAGTGAAAGCCGCGCGCGGGGTACAAGATTGTGCTGGCCGACGGATTCCAAGGCGACAGCCTGCAGCTCATGGTCAACGATACCTGGTGTTCAGCCGCCGGGTGCTGGCCGACACGCTGGAAGTCGGGTGGACGCCCGACGGGGGAGAACCTGCTGATGGTGGCCCGTCCGGCGGAAGACCGCGTCGTCTTTTGAAATGCCCGAGGGCGGCGGGATTTGCTGACGTTGCGGAAGCGCGCGACGGATGGGGAAATGGAAGTGTCCTGGACGCGGGGCGCGCAAGAAGGCGGCCAAAAAAACTGGATTCCGGCCCGAAATTGCCTGAATGGAGCAATTTTTTATGGGTTGCGATTTGGTGGATTTGGCGGATTTCCATTTGCATCCGTAAGATGAAGTGAGGGGCTCGAGCGGGGCTCATTTTTATTAAACAAGGAAGTTAAGTTATGATAGACAAAGGCATCGTGGAAGGCCTGGTGGCGGAATGGCTCGAGGGGCGACTATTTCTTGGTGGACGTGACGGTGACGCCGGACGACCGCATCGTGGTGGAGATCGACCATGCGGAAGGCGTGTGGATAGAAGACTGCGTGGACCCGAGCCGCTTCATCGAATCCCGCCTGAGCCGCGACGAGGAAGATTATGAATTGGAGGTGGGCAGCGCGGGGCTGGGCCAGCCGTTCAAGGTGGTGCGCCAGTACGTGAACCACGTGGGACGCGAGGTGGAGGTGCTCACCTGCGACGGCCGCAAGCTCCACGGCGTGCTGGCATCGGCCGACGACGAGGGGTTCACCCTCGCGGGTGAAGGTGAAGCGCAAGGCCGAAGGGAGAGAAGCGCTCCGCTGGGTGAAGAGACGCTGGCTTTCCGTTATGATGAAGTGAAATATACGAAATATTCAATAAAGTTTTAAGTTAGATAGGGACCACTGGCAAAGAAAGCAGAAAACCATCAGTTTGATAGATACGTTTGCGGAATTCAAAGGAGACGAAAGAACATTGACCGTGCCGCTCGTGAGCGTGCTCGAGGAGAGCTTTCCGCAGCGTGATAGCCAAGCTTTTCGGCTCTGACGAGAACTACGGCAATGATTAGAACCCCGACAGGGCGACTTCGAGATATACCGCAACCGCACGGTGGTGGCCGACGGGAAGTGAAGGACGACAACCGGGAGATAGGGCTGTCAGGCGCGGCAGATTGACGAAGACTACGAGGTGGGCAGAAGCAAGTGAGCGAAAGCGTGGACTTCGCCAAGTTCGGGCACCGGGCCATCCTGACCCTGCGCCAGACCTTGGCCGGGAAGGTCTTGGAATTGGAGCACGACAACCTCTATAATAAATATAAGGATCGCGTGGGCGAAATCGTGAGCGCGGAGTGTTTAGAAAGTGTGGAAAGGAAATGTTGCTGGTGGACGACGAGGGCACGAACTGCTGCCGAAGACGGAAAGCACCTGTCGGGACTTCTACCGCAAGGCGCGCCGTGGAAGCACGCGTGGACAACACCACGGGCAACCCGAAAATCATCTCTGAGCCCATCGGTGCAGCGCTTTTGCTGGAGTGGGAGGTGCCTGAACATCAATTGCCCGCATGCCGGGCGAGAGCCAAAATGCTGGAGACGGAAGACGACCATCGACGTGTTCCGCGTGCATGGTATCGTGCGCGAGCGCCAGGTGGTGGCGAACATCGACGTGATCAATTTATACGCAGAACATACAACTTTTTCATCACCCGTGCCGGCGCCGGCCGTGAACAGCATCTCGCGTGGATGCCGAAGAAGCGCGCAAGGCCGCAGTGTTCTCCTGGCGCCGACCGCGTCGCTGGCCATCAGGGTGGGCGGCTCGAACATCGCTGGCCAGCATGCTGACGGAATATTACCATCGACGTGTTCCGGTGAAGTGGAAGGTGAAAGCGAAGAGGCGACGACATCTATCTGGACGAGTTCGCAGGCGACATCGACCAGTGGGTCATCATCGACGCCCCGGAAGCGATAGCCAGACGTGCTCGACGCCGCGGAGATGCTGGTGTCGCGTCGAGGAGGAAACCGTGACGACGCGTTGAGAATCTTAGAGAAGAATTTGAAGAGTGAAAGATGACATATATGAGCATAGTCGACTGAATAGCAACTGCTGAATGCAAACGTGGGGACCAGACGGCCGTGGAATTCCTGCAGAAGAAAGGATTTGCCGACGTGGAACCCAACCCCAACACCAAAATCACGGACGAGCAGTATCAGATGCTCGTGGCGGAGTTCAAGAAGGACAAGGTTGAGGGACGACGCCGCCGTCAGCCGCAAGCGGCAACACAAGAAAAAAGAAGGCTTCCATCTCGCTGCCCGAGGAGAAACCGGCGCCGCAGCCTGAAAAGCACGGTGCGGGAAAGCGACCGAAAAATCGGGGCATATCGACCCACGCCTGAACGGGCGTCGCCCGGCCGCACCGGCTGCTCAGCAGCCGGCTCCCCGCTCCCGCCCCCGGTGGAAAGCGCCCCGGCACCTGCGGCGGAAAGCGGTGGCGGACAAAAAGGCGTCTTCCATCGGTACGGAAGAGGATGGCGTGTCTCTGTTTGAACCATACGGCGCAGGCCGTTCCGCAACCGAAGGTGAAAGGCACATCGACCCTCGGACAGCCTGAACCAGTCCACCTGTCCGGAAGAAAAAGATTAAAAGAGGAGAAACGCAAGGGAGCGCGAGGAGAAAAGCTGCCAGGCCGGAGCGGGCGGGAGCGCCAAGGAGCGGGCGGACAGGACAACGCGACGGAAACAAGAGAAAGCGCGCGCGCATCGGGCGCGAGCGTGTGGACGTGAATGGCCGACAGCAAAGCGGGAAGAAACGTGCGACGGGGCTAACGGCTCGGCACAAGGCGGCGCCGGCAAGCACGGCAAGGGCAAGAACCGTGGCCGCAGACGGCCGCCCTGAAGGTACGAAGTGTCTGACGAGGACGTGGCAAGGTAGGTGAAGGAGATGTGCTGCCGGCGCGCCTGTTGCGAAAAGCGAAAGGCCGGCAAGGGCGCCAAATACCGCAAGGGAGAAACGCGCGACACGGCGCGTGCCACGATGGAGGAACGGCTCGAGGAACAGGCGGCCGAAAGCAAGGTGCTGAAGCTGACGGAGTTCGTGACGGCCAACGAGCTGGCCAGCATGATGGAACGTGCCCGTGACGCAGGTCATCGGTACCGCATGAGCGTGGGCATCATGGTATCCATCAATCAGCGCCTGGTGCCGAGACCATCGACCTGGTGGCCGAGGAGTTCGGCTTCAAGACGGAATATCAACCAGTGCCGAAGTTTCCGAGGCTGTCAACGAGGAAGAAGACGACGAAGAAGGACCTGGTGCCGCGCGCTCCCATCGTGACGGTCATGGGACATGTGGACCATGGCAAGACGTCGCTCCTTGACTACATCCGCAAGTCCAACGTCATTGCGGGCGAGGCAGGCGGCATCACCGCAGCACATCGGCGCCTACCACGTGACGCTCGAGGACGGGCGCCATATCACGTTCCTTGATACCCCGGGTCACGAAGCCTTCACGGCCATGCGTGCCCGCGGAGCGCAGGTGACGGACATCGCCATCATCATTATCGCGGCGGACGACGACATCATGCCGCAGACGAAAGAGGCCATCAACCATGCCATGGCGGCGAATGTCCCCATCGTGTTTGCCATCAACAAGATAGATAAACCGGCCGCCAACCCGGACAAGATAAAGGAGGACTGGCCAACATGAACTACCTCATCGAGGAATGGGGCGGCAAGTACCAGAGCCAAGACAAAATCACCAGCAAGCGCGAACAGTTGCAGCGCGAGCAGGGATTGCGTACCAGCGCATCCTCACGCTCGACGAAGTGGGACGTCGCATAGCGCAAGGCGGATTCCAGGAACTGAATGTCATCGTCAAGGGCGATGTCGACGGCTCCATCGAGGCCTTGAGCGACTCGCTCATCAAGCTTTCCACGGAGAAGATTGCCGTGAATGTCATTCACAAGGCCGTGGGCCAGATTTCCGAAAGCGACGTGGCCTTGGCCGCGGCTTCCGAAGCCATCATCATCGGCTTCCAGGTGCGCCTGTCGGCCACGGCCCGCAAGATGGCCGAGCAGCAGGGCGTCGACATCCGCCTCTATTCTATCATCTATGACGCGATAGAGGAAGTGACGGCGGCCATGGAAGGCATGCTCGCGCCGGAGGTCAAGGAAGAGGTGACGGCCACGGTCGAGGTGCGGCAGGTTTACCACATCAGCAAGGTGGGCACGGTGGCCGGCGCATACGTGGTGGACGGCAAGGTGCAGCGCACCAACAAGGCCCGCGTCATCCGCGATGGCATCGTGGTGCACACCGGCGCCATCAACGACCTGAAGCGCTTCTACAACGACCTTCGCGAGGGCGACATGATAGAAACCTTCCAGGAAGTGGAAGTCAAGGCGAAACTTTGACAGGTTTGCCATGGGCGTGCTGGACATACTGATATTGGCCGTGTTGCTCGTAGGCTCGCGTGAAGGGCGCCATGGGCGGTTTCTTCCGTCAGACGGTTTCCACGGTGGGGTTCTTTGCCGGCCTGCTGTTGGCTTCTTCATGCTCTATTATTCCGCATTGGGCGAATGGTTGGCTCTCTTGTGGGGGCGACGTGACTTTCAGGAGGCTTTGGCCTTCGTCTTGATATGGCTGGGCATCCCGGCAGCTCTGTCTTTCGTGGCATTCGTGTTGACGAAGGCCGCGAGACGGTACAATTCTGGGCGGCTTGAACCGTTTGGGGGCGCGCTGCTCGGCGGGTGAAGTACCTGTTACCCTTGAGCTGCGCCCCTGAACGCTTCCAGCCTGCATCTGGCTCCGGCCCGGCGAGGGACATCTCAAGCTTTCTACAGGCCGGTGCATGCCGTGGCGGGCGTGGCGTCGACGCCTGCAAACCTCATGTGGACCGGTGGTGAAGGTGGCACCCCGCCCGACGGGCGAACGGATTAGCGCGCGACCGGCAAGATTAGCTTTTTTAAGAGTGATACAATGACCATGAGATACATTCGTGGAGCATTCCGTCCTTTAATTATAATTAGAATATAGAGAGAAAATAGTAACAAAGACGAAGAAGAGCGGGGCGGAGGCTGGCCGCATCGGGACGGAGGAGGAGAAAAACCGGTTCGTCCGCGAGGTGGCGCAGAAGAAGTACGAGTACGGCTTCACAACCGACGTGTAGAGACGGAAAATCATTGAGCGGGCTCACTGAAGACGTGGTGCGCTTGATTTCGGCAAAGAAGGAAGAGCCGGAATGGCTGTTGAGTTCCGCCTGAAGCGTTTTCGCTACTGGCTGACGCAGCAGCCTTCGTGGGGGCACCCCCACCTTGCCAGAGATAGATTACCGATTTCTTTTTATTGCCGTGACCTCGACGAAAGGCATGAAGAAGCGACGGGCCGAAGTCGTTGGACGAGATTGACCGGAGTTGATGAAGACGTTCGACAACTGGGTATCCCCTTTGAGGAGCGGTTATGCTGAGCGGACGGCGGTGGACGCCGATGGATTCCGTTTCGGTGAAGACCACGTTCAAGGAGAAGCTCGGAGCGCGGCATCATTTTCTGCTCCATCAGCGAGGCCGTGCGCGAGTATCCGATTTGGTCCGTCAATACTTTCGTTCGGTTGTCCCTTACCGCGACAATTATTTTGCGGCGCTGAATTCGCCGTGTTCAGTGACGTTCTTTCGTGTATCTCGAAGGGTGTGCGTTGTCCGATGGAGTTGTCCACGTATTTCCGTATCAACGCACGGAACACGGGGACAGTTCGAACGCACGCTTATCGTCTGCGACGACGGAGGTTGTGTCTTACTTGGAAGGTTGCACCGCACCGATGCGCGACGAGAACCAGCTACACGCAGCCATTGTGGAAATCGTGGTGAACGAGAACGCCGAAGTGAAGTACAGCACCGTGCAGAATTGGTATCCCGGTGATGGGAAGCCCGCCGCGGCGGCGTGCTGAACCTCGTGACCAAGCGCGGGTCATTTGCGCGGGGGGCGAACAGCAAGTTGTCGTGGACGCAAGTGGAGACGGGCTCCGCCATCACGTGGAAATATCAGTTGCATCCTGACGGGCGACAACTCGCAGGCGGAATTCTACTCCGTCGCCGTGACGAACAACTTCCAGCAGGCCGATACGGGCACGAAGATGATCCATATCGGGCGGAACACGAAAAGCACCATCATCAGCAAGGGAATTTCGGCCGGACGGAGCCAGAACTCCTACCGCGGTCTGGTGCGTGTGGCCCCGAAGGCCGACGGCGCGCGCAATTACAGTTCGTGCGACTCCCTTCTGCTGGGGAGCGACTGCGGCGCGCATACATTCCCCTTTATATGGACGTGCACACACGACACGGCCATCGTGGAGCACGAGGCCACCACGTCCAAGATTTCCGAAGAGCAGCTGTTCTATTGCAACCAGCGCGGCATCCCGGACCGAGGAAGCCGTGGGACTGATTGTGAACGGCTATGCCAAGGACGTGATAAAACAAACTGCCGATGGAATTTGCCGTGGAGGCGCAGAAGCTTCTGAACGTCTCCTTGGAAGGCACGGTGGGATAAGCAACAACATAAAAGCCATACATCATGTTAGAGATTAGAGATTTGCATGCCAGCATCAATGGCAAAGAGATATTGAAAGGCATCGACCTGACGGTGAAGCCCGGCGAGATACATGCCCTCATGGGGCAGAACGGCGCAGGAAAGAGCACGCTAAGCAACGTGCTGGTGGGTAATCCGGCCTACGAGGTGACGCGCGGCAGCGTGACGTTTAACGGCAAGGATCTCCTGGCCTTGAAGCCCGAGGAGCGGGCCCACGAAGGGCTTTTCCTCTCGTTCCAGCAGCCGGTGGGATGCGCGAGAAGCGGAAGATTGTGGAGCTCGACAGCAAGCTGGCCAACCGTTCGGTGAACGAGGGCTTCAGTGGAGGCGAGAAGAAGCGCAACGAGATTTTCCAGATGGCCATGCTCGAGCCGAAGTTGAGTATCCTCGACGAGACCGACCTGGGCTCGACGTGGACGCCTTGCGCATCGTGGCCGAGGGCTTCAACAAACTTCGCACGCCGGAGACGTCCGCGTTGGTCATCACCCACTACCAGCGCCTGCTGGACTACTTGAGGCCCGACGTGGTGCACGTGCTGATGGCCGGTCGCATCGTGAAGACCGGCGGACCGGAACTGGCTACAGAAATAGAACAGAGAGGGTTTGATTGGATTAAGGCCGAAACGGAGGCCGTTTAAGGAGACGGATATGAACAGCGAACAACAATATATGGATTTGTTCACCGCCAACCGCGAGTTGATAGACCGCAACAGCGCTGCTGCGATGAACGCGTTGCGGGAACAGGCTTTTGCCGATTTCGCCCGGCTGGGCTTCCCCACGCGCAAGGTGGAGCGTTACAAGTATACCGACGTGGCGGAAGCTTTCGCGCCCGATTATGGGGTGAACCTGAAGCGGGTGGAGTTTGCGGTGAATCCATACGAGGCGTTTCGTTGCGACGTGCCCAACCTGAGCACCTCGCTTTATTTCATGCTCAACGACGCCTTTTGGGAGAAGGCCCTCCCTCGGCAGCCTTGCCGCCGGGCGTGGTGGTGTGCTCCCTGCGTCGGGCGGCCCAGGAATTCCCGGAGAAGGTGGAGGCCTGCTATGGCCGGCTGGCCCGCACGGGGAAGGACGCGCTGAACGCGCTGAACACCATGCTGGCACAGGACGGACTGTTTGTCTACGTGCCGCGCGGCGTAGCGGTGGAGCGCACGATACAAGTGGTGAACCTCTTGCGCTCGGATGTCGGCTTGATGGTGAACCGCCGTGTGCTGGTGGTTTTGGAAGAAGGGGCGCAGGCCCGTCTCCTGTTCTGTGACCATGCGATGGACGACCGCGACTTCCTGACCACCCAGATTGTGGAGGTCTTTGCGGGGAGAACTCGCCTTTGGAATTGTACGAACCGGAAGCGCAGCACGTGAAGCACCGCCGTTTCAGCAATATGTATGTCGACCCGCAGCGCGACAGCGTGGGGGGCCTTTATAATTTCACATTGCACAACGGATTGACGCGCAACCGCACGGACGTGACACTCTCCGGCGAAGGGGCGGAGACGAACCTCTACGGAGGTGTGATTGCCGACAAGGGCAGCATGTGGACAACAATACGCTCATCGACCACCGCGTGGGGCGTTGCACGAGCCGCCAGTTGTATAAGTACGTGATTGACGACCGCTCTACGGGGGCTTTTGCCGGCCGCGTGTTGGTGCGCCATGGTGCGCAGCAGACGGTGTCGGAGGAGCGCAACGCCAATTTGTGCGCCACGCCCGAGGCCCGCATGTACAGCCAGCCCATGCTGGAGATTTATGCCGACGACGTGAAGTGCAGCCACGGTTCCACCGTGGGGCAGATGGACGAGCAAGCCCCTTCTACATGCGCCAGCGCGGCATCAGCCTCGACGAGGCCCGCATGCTGCTCAAGTTTGCTTTCGCGGGCGAGGTCATCGACGCCATCTCGCTTGAGGCGCTCCGCGACCGTCTCCGCCATCTGGTGGAGAAGCGCTTCCGCGGCGAGTTGAGCCGCTGTTCGGGTTGCCGCATGTAAATAAAGGGAGGATACGGATATGTATGACATAGAAGAAGTCAGAAAAGACTTTCCCATTTTGCGGCGCGAGGTGTACGGGCGCCCGTTGGTGTATCTGGACAATGCCGCCACGGTGCAGAAGCCGCGCCAGGTGGTGGAGGCCATGACGGATGAGTATTACAATGTGAACGCCAACGTGCACCGCGGCGTGCATTTCCTCGCAGCAGGCCACGGAACTTCATGAGGCAGCCCGCGAGACGGTGCGCCGCTTCCTGAACGCCCGCAGCACTGCGGAAATCGTCTTCACGCGCGGCACCACGGAGAGCATCAACCTCGTGGCCTCCTGCTTCGGCGAGGCGTTCATGCGCGAGGGCGACGAGGTCATCGTCAGCGAGATGGAGCATCATGCCAACATTGTGAGCTGGCAGCTGGTGCAGGCCCGCAGGGCATCCGCCTGCGGGTCATCCCGATGAACGACCGCGGCGAACTGCTGATGGATGAATACGAGAAACTGTTCAACGAGCGGACGCGCATCGTGAGCGTCACGCACGTGAGCAACGTGCTCGGTACGGTGAATCCCGTGCGCCGTATGATTGAGATAGCCCACGCCCACGGCGTGCCGGTCTTGGTCGACGGGGGCGCAGAGCGCGCCGCATTTCGCGGTGGACGTGCAGGCCCTCGGTTGCGACTTTTTCGCGTTCAGCGGCCACAAGGTCTACGGCCCCACGGGCATCGGTGTGCTCTACGGGAAAGAGTAATGGCTCGACCGCCTGCCGCCTTACATGGGGCGGAGGCGAGATGATAGGGCACGTGTCGTTCGAGCATACCACTTTCGCCGCTCCGCCGTTGAAGTTCGAGGCCGGTACGCCCGACTACGTGGCCACCACTGGCTTGGCCCGCGCTCTGGATTATGTTTCCCGCTTGGGATGGACCAGATTCAGGCGCATGAGCGCGACCTGACGCATTACGCCTTGGAGCGCCTGCGCTGCATTCCCGGCATGCGCATCCTGGGCGAGGCCGCGGAGCACGACGCGGTGGTGTCGTTCCTCGTGGGGGAACATCCACCATTTGGACATGGGCACGCTGCTCGACCGTCTGGGCATCGCCGTGCGCACCGGTCACCACTGCGCCGAGCCCCTCATGCACCGTTTGGGTGTGGAAGGCACGGTGCGCGCCTCTTTCGCCCTCTACAACACCCGCGCCGAGGTCGACGCCCTGGCGGAAGGGGATAGAGCGCGTGTCGGCGATGTTCTGAGCGGTGACGGGCATCGTCCCGTGTGATAAACAGAGGCCGGCAACCGTCCCGCGCTTGCAATGTGCAATGCGCGAGGCAGTTGCCGGCCTCTGTTTATATCCTCATGAGTGTCAGTTCCATTCCTCGTAGGCGTAGAGGTCGCGGTTTTCGTATGCCAGTTCCGACAGCGCCTCGCGGGCCTCTTCTTCTGTGGCGCCGTAGGCGTAGCATGAAGGGTTCTGCAGTTGGTAGGCCAGGAACCCGTCCGCGGTTTCTTCGATGCGATAAGTTGCTTGTGTGTCCATGTTTCTTGGTTTTTTAAGCTACTGCAAAAGTAGCCGCCTGTTGTTTCAATTTCGTGAAAAAACAGAGAATTTCTTTTTTCTTTTCCGGTTTTCTTTGCCCCATAGCCCTGTTTTGTCTATTTTTGCAGGCAATAAAAACCGAAGTAAGATGAAATGAAAGAGAAAAAATAGTGTTGTTCCTGTTGTCTTTCTGCATAAGCCTCGGCGTCTTGCGGGCGCAGGAGGCCGAAGGCGGCGTGGCCTTCGTGGAGGGAAAGACGTTTGCCGAGGCTTTGGCCATGGCCAAGGCGGAGGGCAAGATGCTGTTCGTTGACTGCTACACCACTTGGTGCGGTCCCTGTCGCATGATGACCACGAAGGTGTTCCCGCAAAAGCTCATGGGCGATTACTTCAACGCCAAGTTCGTCTGCTTGAAAGTGGACATGGAGAAGGGCGAAGGCCCGCAACTGCATAAGCAATGGGGAGTGAGGGCTTATCCCACTTTCCTTTTCTTCGACGCCGAAGGCAAGGAGGTGAACCGCATCGTGGGAGGAGACTCCAATGCCGCCAGGTTTCTGGAAAAAGTGAAGCGGGGGATAGGCAGCAAGGGACTGGCGGCCATGACGGCCCGTTACGACGCCGGGGAGCGCGACACCACGTTCCTGACGGACTATCTGGACGTGCTGGGCTCGGCCTACGACGCGCAGAAGACGGAAGAAGTGGCCGGCGAATTGCTCAAGGGGCGCGGGGCGGACATGCTCACGAATGCCCGGCTCTACGAGGTGTTCCTGAAGCATGCCACGCCTATGACCGAGCCGTTCCGCTACGTGCTTTCGCACAAGGATGAGTTCTGCGCCCGTTATGATAAAGACCAGTTGGAGTACACCCTTTCGATGGCGTGGATGAATTACACCCGCCGCTTCATCCGCAGGGACGCGGACGGGAAGGTGACTTATGACCAGGCAGGCATGGATGCTTATGAGAAAGAGATGAAGAAATGGAAGGTGGAGGACCGGGAGAAAATCGTGCAACTGGCTTCCATCGAGGCAGCCCAGGCCATGGGCGAATGGAAAGAGTTTGCGGCCCGTTGCTCGCGTTTCATTGATGAGTTCGGGGCGCCGGATTTCTCCATCTACAGCTGGGTGCAGGCCATCCAGAAGAATTGCAAGGACGACGCGGAGGTGAAAGCCGAGGCGGCCGGTTGGATGAAAGCCCGCCTGGCCGCGCTCGAGGCGGAAAAGGCCCGGCAGAAGCCGTTGGGGGAAGGCGTCGTCCCGGCCATCCCGATGATAGATTTTCCGGCCTTCTACCGGGCTACGATTGCCGAATTTGAAAACTGACGCGCGCCCATGCTGTTACCTTATTTGAATCCGGACGTGGTGGAGGCCGGTCTCGACGAGGCCGGACGGGGATGCCTGGCCGGGGCGGTGTTTGCCGCCGCGGTCGTCCTGCCCAAGGACTACCGCAACGAGCGGCTCAACGACTCCAAGCAGCTCAGCGAGAAGTGGCGCTACCAGCTCCGCGAGGAGATAGAGCGCGACGCGCTGGCTTGGGCCGTGGGCGTGGTTTCCCCACAGGAGATTGACGAAATCAACATCCTCAACGCTTCGTTCCTGGCCATGCACCGCGCGCTCGACCAGTTGAAGGTCCGTCCGCAGGCGCTCTTGGTGGACGGCAACCGCTTCCGTCCTTATCGCGACTTGCCCTACACCACGGTGGTGAAAGGCGACGGCAAGTACATGAGCATCGCCGCCGCGTCCATCCTGGCCAAGACCTACCGCGACGACTATATGCTCCGCCTGCACGAAGAATATCCTGCGTACCACTGGGACTCCAACAAGGGCTATCCGGCCAAGGCGCACCGCGAAGCCATCCGCCGGATTGGCCCCTCGCCCTATCACCGCATGAGTTACAACCTCTTGGGCGACGGGCAGCTGGAGCTTTTCCCGCCCGAGGAAATGAAAGGCTGACAGACGATGGAACTGGGCATCTTCGAACGTCAACTGCGACTGATGGTGCTGCTCACGCAAAACCGTGAGTACACCATGGACGAACTGTGCCGCAAACTGGACTTGAGCCGCCGCACGCTCTACCGCTATCTGGAGCTGTTTCGCGACACCGGTTTCGAGGTCGTGAAGCAGGGCAACGTCTACCGCCTCGACAAGTCGTCTCCGTTTTTCAAGGAAATCACGCAGTTGGTCCATTTCACCGAGGACGAGGCCCTCGCGCTGCGCCACGTGCTCGACATGGCTTCCGACGCCGACGTGCAGGTGCGCCACCTCCGCCACAAACTGGAGCGCATCTATGACTTCGGCATACTGAATGCCGTGGAAGCCGACCCCGTGCAGGCCGGGAACCTCCAGCGGCTCTACGAAGCCGTGAAGCTCCACCGGCAAGTCGTTTTGCACGACTACAGTTCGTCGCACAGCAATCGTGTGGACGACCGCGCGGTGGAGCCGTATTGTTTCCTGGAAAACCATGCCGCCGTCCGTTGCTACGAGCTGCGGAGCGGACAGAACAAGACGTTCAAGGTGAGCCGCATCGGGCGGGTGGAGGTGTTGGACCTGTTGTGGAGCCACGAAGAACAACATGCGAGGGTGTACACCGACCTGTTCCGTTTCAGCGGCGAGGAGCGGTTGCCGGTGGTGCTCCGCCTGGGCCGTTTGTCGTGCAACCTGTTGAAGGAAGAATATCCGCAAGCCGCCCGCCAGCTGCGTCCCGACGGCGACGGGCGTTGGCTGCTGTCCACCGAGGTGTGCAGTTTCCAAGGCGTGGCCCGCTTCGTCTTGGGGTTGTATGAAGACATCGAGGTCTTGGAGTCGCCCGAATTCAAGGCCTTCCTGCAGGAGAAGATAGAAGGGCTGACTGCGAAAAGCCGGGCGCTCACGGGGGCGTAGGCAGGAAATGCGGGGGCAATGGCATCAAAATGTATTTGCTATTTTGTGGCAATCTTGTTGGTAACTCGTGCGGTGCATGATTGATGTCATTCCCTCGGCCGCGCCTTCTATGGTTCAGACCGGCGAACAAAAGTTTTTAATCGGGTTCCAAATCCGCCGGAACTGGGGGAGCTTGGAACGGTTGTCCGGTTACCGGTTCAGGAAGGCTTTTATCGGGTCGGATGTCTGCGATGCCTTGTAGCGCTCCATTTCCTTGCTGAGATTCTTGATGTGCTCTTCCAGCATGAACGTCCGGAATGGTTCGGGCGAATCAGATTCGCGTGCGTTGATGAGCGATTGTATGTATTCGGCCTTGTCTTCTTTGACTACTTTTGAGGGAACTAACCCGAATTCATATTGCAGGTGGTTCATGACGAGGCGGGACATTCGCCCGTTTCCGTCCACCCACGGGTGGATGGTCACTAAGAGGAGGTGGGCGTCGAAACTTAGCAAGTATTGGTCGATGATGTTGCCGTTTTCAATCAACTGCCGTCTCCTTTCGTTGATTTGTTGGCAGAACTCTTCCATTTTGCCGGCACTTTGCGGAAGTTCATATAAGAACTGCCGCCGGTTCCTGCCGTGACTCCTAAGAGGCGGAATTCGCCTTTTGATGCGTCGAAATCCCCGTTGATGGTGTGGTATTCTCCCCTGTGTTTTTCATCACTAATGCCGACATGGCCTTGAGCATGTCGACCGAGAAGTCCGTATGCTGTCGGGCCAGCATCATGGATTTTTCGTAGGCCTTTTTGAGGTCGAGGTTCATCAACTGCTCTTGTATGCTGCGTTTTTTTGCAGAGATACCTTCGTCGAATAAGAGTTGGTTTTCTATTTCCGTGACCGTGCTGCCTTCGATGGCGGTGGAATGGGTAATAATGGAATAGAGATAGAATTTCTGGTAATCTATCTGTTCCGCGATACCCGATTCATCGTATTCTTTGAGTAAGGCAAGCAATGTTTGTTCTTTTTCATTCCGGTTCATGGCTGAGCGCTGCTGTTTTTGCAAAGTTAGTGATTTTTGGGATTTTGCAAATCTTTGGTCCGGTCAAATATGGGTGAGGCTGGCTTTTGAGGTTCGTTTTCTCATTTGGTGAGCGCCTTCCGTCACTTTTAACAAAAAAATCCGCCGCCGTGTCGTAGATTGACACGACGGGGTTGTTTCTTTGCGTCATGAAGTTCAACCTTTAATGTTTTACGACGATGAAAAAAGAAATGAGTCTTCCGGTTTCGGTTTTGGACTGCGGTCGCGTTTCCGCCTCCCGTCCCTCCCTGTTCGCGGCTTTCAAGGCCTTCATGTTGCGTAGTGCTCCGGTGCTGTTCCTGGCTTCTTTCTACGGCCGCTTGCTGGAGATGCGCGTCACGCCCCGGCAGGCGCTCCACCTGCTCCATGCCCAGTGCGCCTTTTTCCTGTTGCTCCTGCCCTTGCCTTTTGCCTTGTGGCTTCGGGCCATTTTCCTGTTGTGGTTCGCTCTGGTGCTGAGGCAGTGCCGTCGTGCCGGCCTGCGCTGAGTCCCGTTGCGGGGGCGCCTTGGCGGCATTTCCCTTCCGCCGTCGGATGAGGCCCTGCCGGCTTGCGGGCAGCCCGGGGCGGGCAGTCGGGGATGGGGGAAATGTCTGCATTTATTGCACAGGCGCGGTCGTGCGGTCCGCAGGCGTTTCCTTTTCGGGAAGGGCGCTCCCGCATTCCGCCATGGCCGGTGGTGCGGGCCGCTTTCTTCCGCCGCGCCGTGCGGGGCCCGTCGCCGTACTTGGCGCAGAGTATTCGAGTACTTTCCGCAGAGTACTCGAATGCTTTGCGGAAAGTACGTTTTCGCACGCCGCACGGCGTCTTGCCGGCAACCGGGACCCTGTGCTGTGCCCGTCCGTCCGTCTCGTCCTTTCCACGTGCGCCTTTTTTCTCCTCTGATAGAGATAAAAGGTGTGAAAATTCTTCTTTGGAAGAAGATATATCGAAAACTATTCGTAATTTTGCACGGATAACGTAAAGGACAATCATTTTAAATACATATTATTATGGCAAAGAAAGCACTTTTGATGATTCTCGACGGTTGGGGCATTGGCGATCGCGCTAAGGACGACGCCATCTTCTGCACCCCCACGCCTTACATGGATTACCTGGCCCAGAACTACCCGCACTCGCAGCTGTTGGCTTCGGGCGAGAACGTGGGCTTGCCCGACGGGCAGATGGGCAACTCCGAGGTGGGCCACCTGAATATTGGCGCGGGCCGCATCGTGTATCAGGATTTGGTGAAAATCAACCGCGCATGCGCCGACGGGAGCATCCTGAAGAACCCCGAAATCGTGTCGGCATACGAATATGCCAAGAAGAATGGCAAGAGCGTGCACCTGATGGGGCTGACTTCCACGGGCGGCGTGCATTCTTCGTTGGACCACCTGTTCAAACTTTGTGAGATTTCCAAGGAGTACGGCATCGAGCACACCTACGTGCACTGCTTCATGGACGGCCGCGACACTGACCCGAAGAGCGGGAAAGGCTTTATCGAGCAGTTGCAGGCCGAGTGCGAGAAGACCGGTTGCGTCATCGCGTCCATCATCGGGCGTTTCTATGCCATGGACCGCGACAAGCGCTGGAATCGCGTGAAGGAGGCCTACGACCTCTTGGTGAAGGGCGAAGGCAAGCAGGCCACGGACATGGTGGCGGCCATGCAGGAGTCCTACGACGAGGGTGTGACGGACGAGTTCGTGAAGGCCATCAACAACTCCACGGTGGACGGAACCATCAAGGAGGGCGACGTGGTGATCTTCTTCAACTACCGCAACGACCGCGCCAAGGAGCTGACCGTCGTGCTCACGCAGCAGGACATGCCGGAAGAGGGGATGCAGACCATTCCGGGCCTGCAGTACTATTGCATGACGCCTTATGACGCCAGCTTCAAGGGCGTGCACATCCTTTTCCCGAAGGAAAACGTGGAGGACACGCTGGGCGAATACCTGAGCAAGAAGGGGCTGAAGCAGCTGCACACGGCCGAGACGGAGAAATATGCCCACGTGACATTCTTCTTCAACGGCGGGCGTGAGGCGCCCTTCGAAGGCGAAGACCGCATTCTGGTGCCCTCGCCCAAGGTGGCCACTTACGACCTGAAGCCGGAGATGAGTGCCTATGAGGTGAAGGACAAACTGGTGGCAGCCATCAAGGAAGACAAGTATGACTTCATCGTGGTGAACTTCGCCAACGGAGACATGGTGGGCCACACGGGCGTGTACGAAGCCATCGAGAAGGCCGTCGTGGCCGTGGACGAATGCGTGAAAGAGGTGGTGGAGACGGCCAAGGCCATGGGCGACTACGAGGTCATCATCATCGCCGACCACGGCAATGCCGACCACGCCATCAACGAGGACGGCACGCCGAACACGGCCCACTCGCTGAATCCCGTGCCCTTCATCTATGTGACGGAAAACAAGAACGCCAAGGTGGAGAACGGCATCCTGGCCGACGTGGCGCCTTCTATCCTGCACATCATGGGATTGCCGCAGCCGGCCGACATGACGGGCAAGGACCTGATCAAGGACTGATTATGTTTCAGAAATAGGTGGACAGGGCAAAGTCTCCGCTTTCCCGGCGGAGGCTTTGCCCGTTTTCTTTTGTGCTAAAACAGACGAGATGGACGTACAGATAGAACCGAGCTGGAAGCGGCATCTGGCCGCCGAGTTTGAGAAACCATACTTTGCCAACCTAACGAATTTCGTGCGGAGGGAATACCATGCGACGACGTGCTATCCCCCGGGACGGCTGATATTCAACGCCTTCAACCTCTGTCCCTTCGACAAGGTGAAGGTGGTCATCATCGGGCAAGACCCCTATCACGGGCCCGGGCAGGCGCATGGCCTGTGCTTCTCCGTGAACGACGGGGTGGCCTTCCCGCCTTCGCTGCAAAACATTTTCAAGGAGATACATGACGATTTGGGGACCCCCGTGCCGCAGAGCGGCAACCTGACCCGCTGGGCGGAGCAGGGCGTGCTGTTGCTCAACGCCACCCTCACGGTACGCGCGCATCAGGCCGGTTCGCACCAACGGCAGGGCTGGGAGGAGTTCACCGACGCGGCCATCAAGGCCCTGGCCGAGGAGCGCGAGCACCTGGTGTTCATCCTTTGGGGGGCATACGCGCAGAAAAAGGGCGCGTTCATCGATCGCAGCCGCCATCTGGTGCTTGCGTCGGCCCATCCGTCGCCCTTGTCCGCCTACCACGGCTTTTTCGGCAACAAGCATTTCAGCCTGGCCAACGCTTATTTGGAACAACACGGGGAAACCCCGATAAAATGGTGAGAAAACGATGAAAGAAGACCGTATACCCATGATTCAGATTGACGATGCCATCGTATCGATGGACTGTCTGTCGGAGAAATTCTGCTGCGACCTGGAAGCCTGCAAGGGGGCTTGCTGTGTGGAGGGCGACGCGGGAGCGCCGCTGGAACTGGACGAAGTGGCCGCGATTGAGGATGCCCTCGAGGCCGTGGCCCTATGTTGTCGGCCTCGGCGCAGGCCGTCATCGACCGCCAGGGGGTGGCTTACACCGACGAGGAGGGCGACCTGGTGACCAGCATCGTGAACGGGAAAGACTGCGTGTTCACGTGCTACGACGAGCGCGGCCATTGCTATTGTGCGCTGGAGAAGGCCTATCGCGAAGGCAAGACGCACTTCTACAAACCCCTCTCGTGCCATCTTTATCCCATCCGGCTCAAGAAAATCGGTGGCGGGGTGGCGCTGAACTACCACCGGTGGGACGTGTGCCGCATGGCCGTGGAGAAGGGACGGCAGCTCGACCTGCCGGTCTACCGCTTCCTGAAGGAGCCGCTGGTGCGGCGTTTTGGCAAAGCTTGGTATGCCGAACTGGAGAGCGCCGTGGAGGAACTGAAGGCGCAAGGCTATCTGCCGGGCTGAACAAAAGAGGGGGAGTCCCATTTATTTTCACCGAAATGTTTGGCTTTTTCGGCGGATTAATATACTTTTGTCTCAAGAGCAATGCTCTTAGGGGAAAAATACAGTATTAACCAACCTTAAAAAATGTCTGGTATGAAAAAGCTGAATTATTTATGGATGATGCTCTTCGCCATGGTTATGAGCGTAGGGTTGGCGGCGTGTGAGGAAGACGATGAAAAAGTCGACGCGCCGCAGGAGTTGTTCGGGTCGTGGAACTGTTATGGGGAAACGGTCACGTTTTATTCCGATGGAAGGGCCGTGTGGACCGATTCCGATGGCGAGTCGAGCACGGCGTCTTATACGTATGACGCAGGAAGCGGAACGATTATCATCACCGCATACGGAGAGACGGTGAGGTGGCACATCGTGTCGCTGACTTCTACCTCGCTCACCATCGAGGACGAAGATGGCTATCCGATGACCATGGAGCGCGTGGGAAGCAGCGGGGCGACGGACGATGACGACGAGAATGTGGCGCCTGGAGGCCCGTCGGGAGAGGACGATTCGGACTTCGACATGTCGGCCCCGTCGACCTTGCTGCCCGTGGCCGACTTGTATCCTGAGGTGAGCGGGAAATACGAGGTTTCCAACGCGGAGAGCGGCATCAGTTTCATCGAGATGCTGGGCGACGGCCACTACTTGTTGCAGAAGGCTTCGGCTTCCTACTACATGATGAAAAAGGCGCCGGGAAAGAACGGACGCTTGCGCGGCGTGATGGCATCGGCTGTGAAGCGCGACTACATCGCGGACGAAAGTCTCGTGTTTGGCGGATTCACCAAGGTGGAGGACGATTTGTTTGAACTGGAAGGATACGGGACACTGAAAGTGACCGGGCGCGACAGCGTGGGCAACATTGTGGACTTCGTGCTGACGGACAATTCCGGGCTGACCATTCCCTTGACGGTGGACAGACTGCCGCCCGTGGGAGGATGGACTGAAGCGACCGACCGCATCTGCCGCTCGTGGGAAGTGGCGAAGGAACGCTCCATCATGTACATGGACAGCACGAAAGTGCTCGACGCCACGTATTGGGTGGGCGGCGATTATGTTTCGGTGGCCACGAACCTGTTGGGCATCGACGTGGAAGACGAGGAGCTCTTTGATATGGGCGGTTGGGCCACCATCTCGGCGAGATTCTCGCCCAACGGAACTTATCTGATGTTCTTCCGCGATGGGACGATGGAGCTGTCCTACTGGCGTTGGGAGGATGAGGCCAATGGCTTAATCTATAGCTACGACATCTATAATGGCGAGGAAGATGGTATGATCGGTCAAGCAGCCTTCTCGGACGACAAGATGACCATCACGACCCAAGCCGGATATAACATGGGCTATAGTTGGATGTCGGAACGTACATCGAGTTGTGCGCGTTGAACTGACAGGCGCCGTTTCTCATGCTCTATCAAGCACAGATAAACTTTTTAAAACAGACGTAGAATGAAGAAACTGGATTATTTATGGATGGTGCTCTTCGCCGTGTTCGTGAGCGTGGGGCTGGTGGCGTGCGAGGAAGACGACGAGGTGTCCGACGCGCCGCAAGAATTGTTTGGGACGTGGAACTATTATGGAGAGAAACGGTTACGTTCAATCCCGATGGCACGATGACATGGACGTATTCCGACGGCAGCACGGAAACGGCGTCGTTTTCTTACGAAGCCGGGCATAGCACCATCGTCCTTACCGCACACGGCGAGACGGACAGGTGGCGCATCGTGACGCTGAACTCAACCACGCTGACCGTGGAAGATTCGTATGGCGAGAGGATGACGATGTCGCGTGTGGCTCGGAGGCAGACTCCGAGCCGGAGCAAGGGGAACAAGGTGGCGGTGAGCTGACGCCGGAACAGCCTATGGAGACTGATCCGGATTTTGACATGTCGTCTCCGTCGACATTGTCGCCCGTTGCGGATTTGTATCCTGAAATCAGCGGCAAGTATGTAGTTTCCAATGCCGAGAGCGGCATTAGCTATATTGAGATGCTGGGCAATGGGCATTATTTGCTTCGGAAAGCGACTTCTTATTATCTTCAGGCCGGAAGAGCCATGAGCAAGGGTGCGCGGGCCTCTCAGCGCTCCGTTTACCACGATAACCGTATTGAGACCGAGGATTTGCTCTATGGTGGTTTTACGAAAGTGTCCGATTTGGAGTATTGGCTGGATGGCGTTGGGACGTTGCAAGTGGTTCGGCGGAATGAACAGGGAGCAGTCGTGGATTTCATGCTGACGGACGAAGATGGAGAAAGCACGACGTTGACTGTGGACTTGGAGGAGGCCGTAGGCGACCTGATGACCGGTAACACGGCGCTTCTTTGTGGGCGGTATTGGCAGTTGGTGAAAGACCATTGTGTAGTTTTGGTTGAACGGGAAATTAGGGTTTGACGGCTATTATTATGCAGAGGAGGACAGATTGTCTGTGGTGGCCAACAATATTATGGCCAATCCGGACGATTTTTTTCGATTTCGGCCATGAGACGACCATGGAGGCCTTCTTCTCGCCTTTTTTGGCTCGTATGTGTTCTTCAACCGCGACGGAAGCATGGGTGTTGCTCTCTGGCGCTGGGTTGATGAGGCTGCTGGGACTATCTTCGCTTATGATGTATATGAAGGAGTGGAGGACGGCGGACAATCGCAGCTTGTATTCTCGGAAGACCGCATGACCATTACGTCCAGTAGCACGTATCAAGAGGCATCGGAATCATACGTCACATTGTGCAGGGCCATGGATTGAGGTAGGACTGGCTTTTGCCAAACATAAAAACCCCCCGGCGGACTGTCCGCCGGGGGGATTTATGCTTGATGAAATTTATAATGGCGCTTCGTTTGATGCTGGAACGGGCAGCAGGCGTTTCCGCCGTGCCCGTTTCCGCATTTTATGCGTCGATGTTCGCGTAGGTGGCGTTCTGTTCGATGAACTCGCGGCGCGGGCCCACGTCTTCGCCCATGAGCATGGAGAACACATAGTCGGCTCCGGCGGCATCCTCGATGGTCACCTGCTTCAGAAGGCGCGTTTCCGGGTTCATGGTGGTCTCCCACAACTGTTCCGGATTCATCTCGCCCAGACCTTTATAGCGTTGGGTTGTTACGCCCTGTTCCGTGCCGTTGTTGTACTGCTGCATGAAGCGCAGTCGGTCGGTCTCCGTGTAGCGGTATTCTTCGATTTTGCCCCTTCTTACAGCGGTAGAGCGGGGCGTGGCGATGTAGAGGTGCCCTTTTCTGGATGAGTTCCGGCATATAGCGGTAGAAGAGCGTCATGAGCAAAGTGTCGATGTGCGCGCCGTCGACGTCGGCATCGGTCATGATGATGACCTTGTAGTAGCGGAGCTTCTCGTAGTTGGCCTCTTTGCTATCTTCACCCAGTCCGAAGCGCACGCCGAGGGCCTGGATGATGTTGTTCACCTCCTCGTGTTCGAACGCCTTGTGCCACATGACGCGCTCCACGTTGAAGATCTTGCCTCGAATGGGGAGAATGGCCTGGTATTGGCGGCTTCTGCCCTGCTTGGCGGAGCCGCCGGCCGAGTCGCCCTCGACGATGAAGAGTTCGCAGTTGGCGGGGTCTTTGTCGGAGCAGTCCGCCAGTTTGCCCGGCATTCCTCCGCCCGACATGGGGCTCTTGCGCTGCACGCTCTCGCGGGTTTTGCGGGCGGCCACACGGGCCGTGGCGGCCAGGATGACCTTTGTCGACGATGAGTTTTGCTTCCTTTGGGGTGCTCCTCCAGATAGTAGCTCAGGGCTTCGCCCACGGCTTGTTGCACGGCGCCGGCCACCTCGCTGTTGCCCAGTTTGGTTTTGGTCTGTCCTTCGAACTGCGGTTCGGCCACTTTGATGGAGATGACGGCGGTCGTCCCTCTCGGAAGTCTTCTCCGGAGATTTCCACCTTGTTCTTTCTCCAGTTTCTCCAATTCCTTGGCATATTCGTCCTCTGCATATTTTTGAGGGTGCGCGTCAGGGCGGTGCGGAAGCCGGCCAAGTGCGTGCCGCCTTCTATGGTGTTGATGTTGTTCACGTAGGGAGTGGATATTTTCCGTGTAGCCTGTGTTATACATGATGGCTACCTCGATGGGCACGTCCTGCTTCGTCGTGTTCAGGTAGATGACGTCGTTGAAGAGGTGTATGCGACTGGAGTCGATGTAGCGGACGAACTCCTTCAGTCCGTCCTTGCTATGGAAGATTTCCTGGCGCGGCTTCCCGTTTTCGTCCTTTTCGCGCATGTCCGTCAGAGTGATGGTGATGCCGGCGTTCAGGTAGGCCAGCTCGCGCATGCGGTTGGCCAGGATTTCGTATTTGTATTCAGTGGTGATGAAGATGTTGCCGTCCGGCCAGAATTGCTGGCGTGTGCCCCGCAGTCTGTCTCGCCCACTACTTTGACGGGATAGAGGGGTTTGCCGCAGGCGTATTCCTGTTGGTAAATCTTGCCGTTGCGGAACACCTGCGAGAGCATGTGGGTGGAGAGCGCGTTCACGCAGGAGACGCCCGCCGTGGAGTCCGCCCGACACCTTGTAGGAGTCCTTGTTGAACTTTGCCCCCGGCGTGCAGCACGGTCATCACCGACTTCCAGGGCCGATTTGTGCTTTTCCTTCTCGTGCATGTCCACGGGGATGCCGCGGCCGTTGTCCTGCACCGTGATGGAGTTGTCCTCGTTGATGGTCACCTCGATGTGCGTGCAGTATCCCGCCATGGCCTCGTCGATGGAGTTGTCCACTCCTTCGAGGACTTGGATGCTGCTGGCCGAATAGCTTGTGCCTTTTATTTTCTTCTTCTGTTTTAACGACAAATTTTTTGAGATGCGTTCGTTTTCCATCATTTTGCGGCGAAGCGGGCGGGGAAATTTTCGGACTTGAGGAAGTCCGGCCTATTTTCTTGTTAGCCTATGCTATTGGCTCAAACGTAGATTTTCAGCTTTTTGTTGATGTGAAGCGCCAATTTGACTTGCGGTTGGCAGCCTTGTTCTTGTGAATGATGCTCACCCTTGGCCAACTTGTCCAACATCTTCTGTACGCTGGCACATAGCGGCAGCTCTGCCTGTTCGTCGTGGCGCGCAACTTCAGCAGCACGGCGTTACGCACATGGTCTTCGCGCAGTATCTGTTGTGGAGTCTTCAATCTCCGCTCACGTATTCTTTTAACGCTGATTTGTGATTAGCCATCTCTGTTTAAATAATTCGTTCAACTTAGTAGTCCCTAGGAGAGTCGAACTCCTCTTTTTAGAGAATGAAAAATCTCTCGTCCTAACCGATAGACGAAGGGACCAACATTTTTGGAACTTCCGCCCGTTGCCTGAGAATCTGTTTGCTGCAGCTCTTTTGCGGTTGCTGTTCTCAATTGCGATGCAAAGGTAGCGCTTTTCTCCGAACTGGCAAAGCTTTTCATGAAAAAATCTCATAAAAAGTACTTTTTTAGGTTCAGCCTCTGTTACGCGCCTTTTTTCTTAATTTTAGAGGTTAAAGGAGACTTTGCGCTGAAAACGCTGGCGTGGTGTTGCAAGCCTGCTCAAATACGACGATAATTCTCTCATCGTGGATATTTATACCGCCAATGAGGGGATGGTGTCCTTTGGCGGTCGTTGCCTGCCGCGCAGCGGCGGTAGCTGGCGTGTTTTTTCCGTCCGCCTCCATTTTGGAGCTGGATTCTACCGCCTGGCAGAAGGCGGCCTTGCAGCGTATCCGCGATAAAGTGCGTTTCGCCTATGCCTACCAGTTGCCCTACGATCTCTTTGCCAAGTCGGCCATGGCGCTGTTCTGGCCGAATTCTGTGCCGCGCGCTGAAGCACGAGGCCGCACGCGGCTTACCCGTTTCCTCGGGTTTTATCCCAATGTGGAGGCGTGGCACGAGGGCGACTTTTTCGACATGGCGAATGCTTGTTTCGTGCCGTCCCGTCCGCTCCCACCACGCCTGTCTGGAGCCGCGCGAGCCGCGCTCATTCCCCTTTCATGCGGATGAACTACGATTCGATGCGCTTCTTTGCCATGAACCGGCTCGAGCAGGAGCGCTACCTGGAGGTGCTGAACGAGTATTACCGCCTGCACATTCCGAGTTTCCCGCGTTGAAGTCTTCCGGGGTGCTGAAAGGTGTTTGCCTGAATACGTGTATTGATTAATTGGGTCTGTTTATGGAACAAGTCGCTTTTGTCACATTGGTCGTGATTGCCACCATCCACCTGATGATGGCCGCTGTGTTGTCGCTCTATTCCCCGCTACAAGGTGCAATATCTTTTTCGCTGGCGTGGATTATGGGCATCTTTGGAGCCCTGTGTTCACGGGCATTCCCTTCACCTCCCTGCTCAAGTTCGAGAACATCGGGCTTTTCCACCCGTTCATGCTGTTGGCCCTGGTGGTCACTTCGTTCCTGCAGGCCATTTATCCGCTGAGCATTCCCATGCCCGGTTACCTGCAGTGGGGGCGCATGTGGAAATATGCCTCGCCCGCCATACTCCTTATTATATTATATATAGGAAGTTTGTTGTTGGGCAACCGTCCGTGGTTATCCATTCTTACGGGGAGTTTTTCCGACTATTGGTGGAGGCCCGACATGGTGTTTCGTTTGTGTGGTTTCTGCCGCGGCCGTGTTCAAGGAGACCATGGCCATCCATCTGCCCAAGCCCGAGATAGTGGAGGCAGCGAGGCGCCGGCCGAGGAAGCCATCGTGGAGGCCGACAAGGAGGACTTCAACAGGGCTAACCACCAGGCGCTTCGAGCGCGTAAGAATATTTCATGCAGCACGGGCAGAATAGCAGAACAACACCTTCGGCCGCGACCGTTTGTGCCATTTTGCTGCAGTGCCTGCGCAGCCAAGGGGATAACAACAGCCACGATTA
>VOFD01002266.1_pt1 | contig 28254 bp, 31 predicted proteins | sample 5384101 | NCBI WGS metagenome assembly VOFD01 (sample SAMN12384723, study PRJNA508395) | human gut metagenome | isolation source: healthy gut C | host: Homo sapiens
GAAATAAATAAGGAAGTGTTGAAGAAATGGGACGAAAACCTGGTTTTCGCCAAGAGTATGACAGAACGTGAAGGTTGTCCTTCTTTCGTGTTTTTCGAAGGACCGCCCTCGGCCAATGGCATGCCGGGTATTCACCATGTAATGGCGCGCTCCATTAAGGATATTTTCTGCCGCTACAAAACCATGAAGGGCTTCCAGGTGAAGCGCAAAGCCGGATGGGACACGCATGGGCTTCCTGTGGAACTGGGTGTGGAAAAGGCGCTCGACATCACCAAAGAAGATATTGGCAAGACTATTTCCGTTGCCGAATACAATGCCGCCTGCCGCAAGGATGTAATGAAATTTACCAAGGAGTGGGAAGACCTTACCCACAAAATGGGTTATTGGGTGGATATGCAGAATCCCTACATCACCTATGACAACCGTTACATCGAAACGTTGTGGTGGCTGTTGAAGCAACTCCACAAGAAAGGACTCCTTTATAAAGGATATACCATACAGCCGTATTCTCCCGCTGCCGGAACAGGACTGAGCTCACACGAATTGAACCAGCCCGGTTGCTACCGCGATGTAAAGGATACAACCGTAGTGGGACAGTTCAAGATGAAGAACCCGAAACCCGAAATGTCGGAGTGGGGTACTCCTTATTTCCTGGCATGGACTACGACTCCGTGGACATTGCCCTCGAATACCGCTCTCTGCGTAGGCCCGAAGATAGACTACGTAGCCGTACAGACCTACAACGGCTATACCGGCGAGAAAATGACCGTGGTACTTGCCAAAGCTTTGCTCTACACGCACTTCAATAAGAAAGCGGAAGAGCTTGCATTAGAGGATTATAAGCCGGGAGACAAACTTATCCCGTTCAAGATTGTAGGCGAGTACAAAGGTCCGGACCTGGCAGGAATGGAATACGAACAACTCATTCCGTGGGTGAAACCGGTAGAGGTGGACAACGACGGCAATTGGAGTGTCAGCGACAAAGGCTTCCGTGTAATCCTCGGCGATTATGTAACCACGGAAGACGGTACGGGTATCGTACACATCGCTCCCACATTCGGTGCGGACGATGCTTTCGTAGCCCGTGCGGCAGGCATTCCTTCTCTGTTCATGATTAACAAGCGCGGCGAGACCCGTCCTATGGTGGACCTCACCGGTAAGTTCTATCTGCTGGACGAATTGGACGAAAGATTCGTAAAAGAGTGTGTCGATGTAGACGCCTACAAAGAATACCAAGGACGCTGGGTGAAGAATGCCTACGACCCGCAATTCACCGTCAACGGTAAGTATGACGAAAAAGCCGCTCAGGCCGCCGAGACTCTCGACATATATATATGTATGATGATGAAGGCTGCCAACCAGGCATTCAAGATAGAGAAGCACGTGCACAACTATCCGCATTGCTGGCGTACGGACAAACCGGTGCTGTACTACCCGCTGGATAGCTGGTTTATCCGCAGTACCGCCTGCAAGGAGCGTATGATAGAGTTGAACAAGACCATCAACTGGAAACCGGAAAGTACCGGTACGGGACGCTTCGGCAAGTGGCTGGAGAACTTGAACGACTGGAACCTGAGCCGTTCGCGCTACTGGGGTACTCCGTTGCCTATCTGGCGCACGGAAGACGGTGACGAGGAAAAATGTATCGAATCCGTAGAGGAACTTTACAACGAGATAGAGAAATCCGTTGCCGCCGGACTGATGTCATCCAATCCTTATAAGGACAAAGGTTTCCAGCCGGGCGTGTACACGCAGGAAAACTACGACAAGATAGACCTTCATCGTCCTTATGTAGATGATATTGTCCTTGTTTCCAAAGCCGGCAAACCCATGAAGCGCGAATCGGATTTGATTGACGTATGGTTCGACTCCGGCCCTATGCCGTATGCGCAGATACACTATCCGTTCGAGAACAAGGAACTGTTGGACAGCCACCAGGTATATCCCGCCGATTTCATCGCAGAAGGTGTGGACCAGACACGCGGCTGGTTCTTTACCCTGCATGCCATCGCCACAATGGTGTTCGACAGCATATCCTATAAAGCCGTCATATCGAACGGTCTGGTACTCGACAAGAACGGCAACAAGATGTCCAAGCGTTTGGGCAATGCCGTAGACCCGTTCTCTACCATCGAGAAATACGGGTCCGACCCCTTGCGCTGGTACATGATCACCAATTCTTCTCCGTGGGATAACCTGAAATTCGACGTAGACGGTATCGAAGAAGTTCGTCGTAAATTCTTCGGTACATTATATAATACGTATTCTTTCTTTGCCCTCTATGCCAACGTGGACGGATTTGAATACAAGGAAGCCGATGTGCCCATGGCGGAACGTCCGGAAATAGACCGCTGGATTATCTCCGTGCTGAACACATTGGTGAAGGATGTGGATAACTGCTACAACGAATACGAGCCTACCAAAGCCGGACGACTGATTTCGGACTTCGTGAACGACAATCTCTCCAACTGGTATGTCCGCCTGAACCGTAAACGTTTCTGGGGCGGCGGCATGACGCAGGATAAGCTGTCCGCGTTCCAAACGCTCTATACGTGTCTGGAAACCGTAGCCAAACTGATGGCGCCTATTGCTCCGTTCTATGCCGATATGCTCTATTCGGATCTGACGGCAGCTACCGGACGCGACAACGTTGTCTCCGTTCATCTGGCAAAATTCCCCGAATGCAAGGAAGAGATGATAGACAAGGAGCTGGAAGCACGCATGCAAATGGCACAGGACGTTACTTCTATGGTATTGGCGCTGCGCCGTAAGGTGAACATCAAAGTCCGCCAACCGCTACAGTGCATCATGGTTCCGGTAGTGGACGAAGAGCAACGCGCCCACATCGAAGCCGTAAAAGCACTTATCATGAACGAGGTGAACGTAAAGGATATCAAGTTCGTAGACGGTGCCGCCGGTGTGCTTGTGAAGAAAGTGAAGTGCGACTTCAAGAAGCTGGGCCCGAAATTCGGCAAGCAGATGAAAGCCGTTGCCGCAGCCGTTGCCGGAATGCCGCAGGAAGCCATTGCCGAGCTGGAAAAGAACGGTTCCTATACGCTGAATCTGGACGGTGCGGAAGCCGTAATCGAGACATCCGATGTGGAAATCTTCAGCGAAGACATTCCCGGCTGGCTCGTGGCCAACGAAGGCCGCCTGACGGTAGCCTTGGAAGTGACCATCACCGAAGAACTTCGCCGCGAAGGTATTGCCCGTGAGCTGGTTAACCGTATTCAGAATATCCGCAAGTCAAGCGGTTTGGAGATAACGGACAAAATAAAGATTACATTATCAAAAAATCAGCAAACAGATGATGCGGTAAACGAATATAAAGACTATATTTGTAACCAGGTTTTAGGAACATCACTGACGCTGACGGACAATGTGGAAGGCGGAACGGAACTCGAATTCGACGATTTCAGACTGTACGTAAGCGTTGTAAAAGAATAATAATACTAACGATTTAACACGTAAAGTTATGGCAGAAAAAACAAGATACTCGGATGCTGAATTGGAAGAATTCCGCGCCATTATTAATGAGAAGTTAGAATTGGCACAACGCGATTACGAATTGCTGAAAGCCAGCCTAACAGGAGCGGACGGTAATGACACCGACGACACATCTCCAACGTACAAAGTGCTGGAAGAAGGGTGCAAACACCTTGTCCAAAGAAGAAACGACACGCCTGGCTCAACGTCAGTTGAAGTTTATCCAGGGTTTGCAGGCCGCATTGGTACGCATCGAGAACAAAACGTATGGCATTTGCCGTGAAACAGGTAAGTTGATTCCTGCCGAACGTCTGCGTGCAGTGCCTCATGCTACATTGAGCATCGAAGCTAAAAACAACGGCAAGAAATAAGGATGAAGAATTTTTTCACGAAAGGGCGGATAGCCTTACTCGTTATTTTCTCGGTATTGATTATCGATCAGGTAATCAAGGTGATTGTAAAGACGCACATGTATTGGCATGAGAGCATACGCATCACCGATTGGTTTTACATTTATTTTACCGAAAACAACGGTATGGCTTTCGGTTTGGAGATATTCGGGAAATTGTTCCTTACTTCATTTCGAATCGTTGCGGTAGGAGTGATAGGCTGGTTCCTGTACAAGTTCATAAAGCATGGAATGAAAACAGGGTTTATTGTCTGTGTCTCGCTCATCCTGACGGGTGCGCTGGGCAATATCATTGACAGCGTATTCTACGGAGTGCTGTTTAATGAAAGCACCTATTCGCAACTGGCAACCTTTATGCCCGAAGGCGGCGGATACGCTCCGCTGCTTTACGGTAAAGTGGTCGATATGTTCTATTTCCCTATTATCGAAACAAACTGGCCTGCGTGGATGCCGTTCATAGGTGGAGACCATTTCATCTTCTTCAGCCCGATTTTCAACTTTGCCGATGCGGCAATCAGTTGCGGTATCATAGCGCTGTTGCTCTTCTACAGTAAGTATTTGAATGATTCCTATCATGTTATAAAGAAATCATGAAAAGGAAAAGACGGATTCAATGGTATTATAGCGTAATCCTTCTGGCGTTCGGTCTGACGGCATGTCAGGTTAAAAGACCTGATACGGTTATATCGGACGCCAAAATGGAAAACGTACTTTATGACTTCCACATTGCAAAGGCAATGGGAGAGGAGGTTCCTTACAGCGAAAGTTATAAGCGTGTGCTGTACATTGAATCGGTTTACAGGAAACACGGCATTACCCAGGCCGACTTCGATACTTCCATGGTGTGGTATGCCCGCCATCCGGATGCCCTTACAAAAGTCTACGAAAAAGTAAACCAGCGGTTGAAAGCCGAGAGGGACGGTATCAATCATTTAATAGCCTTGCGCGACAACAAGCCCAAAGAATCTTCTCCGGGCGACAGTATAGACGTATGGAGAGGCCGGCACATCTGTTATCTTACCGGAACTCCGATGGATAACAAACTGACTTTCACACTTCCTTCGGACACCAATTTCAAGGACAGAGATACGCTGCGTTGGACAGTCCGTTTCCGTTTCCTGAACGGAACACCCGACAGTCTGCACGCACCTTTAATGGCAATGCAGGTTCTTTATGCCAAAGATACGCTGAACGATATGCTCAAGGTAAAGCAATCGGGCACGGAGACTATTTCTTTATTTGCCGACACATTGGGAGAAATAAAAGAAATACGAGGCTTTATCTATTATCCTGCACAGCAATCCACACGGGATGTGTTGGCAGACCGCATCAGCCTGATGCGCTACCACGCAAAAGGATACCTTGTTCAAGGCTCCGGCAGATAGCCTTGAGGCAGGCGACAAAGAACTGAAGAAAGAACCCGTTCCGGGCAAACCGGCAGAACTGAAGCGGCAGAGTGAAAAGAAAGATACTGTCCGTCATCGCTCTGAAAGGCGTCCGCGTCCAAGATTGCTCCAAACCACAGAAAAACAATGAAACGTTTCGCTTCACATTTTTTATTCCTGCCCGCATACGGTTATCTCAAACAATATGCGATAGAGACGGAAGAGGGGATGGTTGTACGTTTATTTCCATTGACCGAAGAGATAGAAAATGTGGAATGGCTGCCGGGAGCAATCGTTCTTTTAACGCAAAATGAGTTAAAAGAACCTGACACAATTTTCTCCTTGACAAACGCTTCTCGGAATTTATTAATAACTCCGCCATCCTTTATTGACGGAAGTTGCGGACTAATGCCTGTCTATTTCCCTAATTTTGACACTGCAACATTGCTGCCTGCCGCCGGAACTCGGCACAAACTACTGCGGTAGCAATGGCAACATTCAAAGATTCGGAAGTTTCGCGTTCTGCCGGATAATTGGGAATGTACAGTTTCCGGTTGATGAGCCGTTCCACTTCATCTCCTATGCCGTTGCCCTCATTCCCCATTACTATCAGTCCGTACGCCGAAAGCGGTTGTGTATACATGTTTTCTCCGTCCAGGAAAGTGCCGTATACCGGTATGTCTTCCAGTGAAGCAATCAGTTCGGGCAGGGAAGTATAATGCAGTTTCACCCGTGCGATGCCGCCCATGGTAGCCTGTACGGTTTTAGGATTGTAGACATCCACCGTGTTGGGCGAACAGAAGATATGTTCGATTCCAAACCAGTCGGCAAGGCGGATGATTGTTCCCAAATTGCCGGGGTCCTGCACATCGTCCAATGCCAGGCAAAGGGAGCGGCTTATGACGGAAACATCCACAGATTCGTCTGGCTGTTCGAACACGGCGAGTACCTGTTGGGGAGTTTTCAGCAGGCTGGCGCGCGAAAGTTCCTCTTCGGAAACTTCGGTCACATCTTCCACAGCCAAATGCCTGTGGGCGGAAAGCCATTCGGCAGTTGCAATCAGGAAGCGGCAACGGAAGTGCCCCAGCAAATCTCCTACCAGTTTCGGGCCTTCTGCCAGGAATACTTTATCGGCTTTGCGATTCTTTTTCAATTCCAGTGAACGGATATATTTAATGCGATTCTTGCTCAGTGCCATAAGTTGTTCGGTTTTATTTGGCAAAAGTACATGATTATTTCTATATTTGCAGTATTTTATGCGCAATTAATAACTTAGTATGAAGAAAGGCTTTCGCTACGCACTATTTGCTACCGCCGTACTCTTATTCGCTTCATGTTCTGCCACGAAATATGTGCCGGAAGGTTCATATTTGTTGGACGAGGTGCGCATACAGACGGACAACAGGGAAATCAAGCCTTCAGGCCTATCGATGTATGTCCGCCAGAATCCGAATGCCAAATGGTTCAGCCTGATAAAGACACAGTTGTATGTCTATAACTGGTCAGGCAGAGACTCTGCACGTTGGATAAACCGTACTTTGCGGCGCATAGGGGACGCTCCGGTCATCTATAAGGAAGAAGAAACGAAGCGCTCCGGTGAGGAAATGAAAAAAGCCGTACAAAATATGGGCTATATGAGCGCCACCGTAGAGCCGGTTATACAAATAAAGAAGAAGAAGCTGAAGCTGACCTATAAGGTGTCCAGTGGAAAACCTTATAAGATTCGTTCTCTTAAATACGATATCAGAGACGGGAAAATCAGGGAATATATGCGGCAGGATTCGGCAGGTACTTATCTGACGGAAGGAATGTATTTCGATGTAAACCGTTTGGATGCAGAACGTCAGCGCATTACGGACAATCTTCTTCGTAACGGATATTATAAATTCAATAAGGAATATATTTCTTACACGGCAGATACGGTGAGGAATACCTACCAGGTGGATGTAACCATGCATCTGGCGCCTTTTCGGCAGCACAATGACGATAGCCCGCAAAATCATCGGCAGTACTACATCAACAAGGTAAATTTTATAACGGATTATAATGTGTTGGAATCATCTGCTTTGAGCAGCATAGAAATCAACGACTCCGTACATTACAAGGGTTTTCCCATATATTATAAGGATAAACTTTATTTGCGCCCGAAGGTGCTGACTAATAATCTGAGTATTGTGCCGGGCAGTTTGTACAACGAACCGGATGTGCAACGTACCTATTCCAATTTCGGACGTGTGCAGGCATTGAAATATACCAATATCCGTTTCGTTGAAACGCAGGTAGGCGATACAGCCAAATTGAATGCCTACGTAATGCTGACAAAGAGCAAATACCAGTCCGTATCATTTGAATTGGAAGGAACCAACTCCGCAGGAGACTTGGGAGCTGCCGCATCCGTATCATTTCAGAACCGGAATATGTTCAAGGGTTCCGAGACTTTTATGATAAAGCTGCGGGGGGCTTACGAAGCGGTATCTGGCTTGCAAGGCGGATATAACCACGAGGACTATACGGAATTAGGGGCGGAAGCAACGATCAACTTTCCGCGGTTTCTCTTTCCGTTTCTTTCCAACGACTTCCGGAGGAAGATACGTGCTACTACGGAATTTGGCGTACAGTATAATTATCAGATACGTCCGGAGTTTTCACGCATCATTGCTTCTGTCAATTGGAGTTACAAATGGGGATTGCAACGTCAGCGTGCTCAGCATCGCATTGATTTGCTGGATATCAACTACCTGTATATGCGCTTCCATTTCGCAGGAGTTCCGCGACAAATATTTGAATAACGAACAGAACTATATTTTAAAATACAACTACGACGACCGCCTGATTGTCCGCACAGGATACAGCTATACATACAATAGCGCAGGACAAGCCCTGATGAATAATGCAATCATCGGCAACTCATATTCTATTCGCTTTAATTTTGAGTCTGCCGGTAATCTTCTGTATGCTTTTGCCAGAATGACAAACATGAAGAAGAATGAAGACGGGGAGTATTCATTGCTGAGTATCCCATTCGCAAAATATGTCAAAGGGGATTTCGATTTTGCCAAGAATATCGTTATAGACAACCGCAATTCCATTGCATTCCATGTGGGAGCCGGCATAGCCGTTCCTTACGGCAATGCAACGATTGTGCCTTTTGAAAAGCGTTATTTCTCAGGTGGTGCAAACAGTGTACGCGGCTGGTCGGTACGTGATTTGGGCCCCGGTGTGTTTCCCGGTGACGGAAACTTCATGAATCAGTCGGGAGATGTTAAGTTGGATGCAAGTATCGAATACCGCACACGCCTTTTCTGGAAGTTCAGAGGAGCGATTTTTTGTGGATGCGGGCAACATCTGGACCTTGCGCGATTACAAAGACCAGCCGGGCGGGAAGTTTGAATTCAATAAGTTCTATAAGCAGATAGCCGTAGCCTACGGATTGGGCCTACGGTTGGATCTGGACTTCTTTGTCCTGCGCTTTGACGGTGGTATGAAAGCTGTCAATCCGGTGTATAACACTAAAAAAAAGGAGCATTTCCCTATTATACATCCTAAATTCAGCCGCGATTTTGCATTTCATTTTGCGGTAGGATATCCATTCTGATGCCAAGCGGATATCCGTCTGAAAAAACTAAAGGCTGCGCGGTTCTTTGACGAACATTGCGCAGCCTTTCTGTTTTATCTTGTTTCAACTCTTAACGTGCAGCGTAATAGGTATTGACCATAGTTGCCTGACGTGCAGCAGATACTCCCTGCGCATCCAAAGTAACGGTCAGGTCTTCACCGTTTGGTAAAGTCATCTGTGCAGTACCGTCATTGTTAATCTGCAAAAGTTCAGTGCTGACGCCTTCTGCAACTACATTCCAGGTATTCAAATCTTTATCGTAAATTAATTCCATAGATGCGGTTTCGCCTTCTTTTGTAATGGAATAACCGTTCTCAAGAGTTTCTACCAGATAGTTTCCGTTTTCGCCTTTTACTTTCTTTACCTCACCAATGCTTGCCATAGGGTTGCTTCCGCCCAGAATTCAATAGAATTGATAACCAAAGCATCTGCCAAATAGCATATACCATATACCGGAATGATATTGAATGCCAGGTAAACAAGCTCATTGACAAATTTATTTCCAATACCTTCGTTCCAACTCAACAGCTTGCTATGCAATCCGAAAGAACCGATACATGAACTGAAAAGAAAAGCACCGCATACCATTACAGTTGCAGCCAATTTCAAATTGAACTTTTTCATAATAACTTTCTTTTATTTTACTGTATTTTATTGAGATAAAATCTCAATATTTATATATACTAGTGCAAATATAACCATTTTTATAACATAGACATTAAAAAAGCTGGAAAAAACAGTATTCTGTAAAATAAAAGAGCCTTATTTATTTCTATTTGCGAGAAAGAGATTGGGAAATCCAGCGGTCTACGGCAAATTTTCCCGGTCCTATAATATACATCAATACAAATACCACCAAATAAACAAATGCAAGTTCTTTTACCGCAAACGGATCATTGCCATGAACAATGAAGAATGCCACACACATCGTAAATATCATAGGAATCATTGCCAATCTGTATAAGAAGCCTATGATGAATGCCATTGAGCATGCCAGTTCGCCAAAGATGGCCAATCCCAGAGAAAGGGGACTGCCGATGCCGAGAGGGTCGGGGAACACCGTAGAAAGTTCCTGATAGTTTGCCCATTTATCAATACCGTGATTCATCATCAGAATACCGAATACAATTCTGACTACTAATAATATAACAGATATAAAAACGCCATTCGGATTGGTAGGAAATAAAAATCGTTTTAACATAATCATTCGTTTTTTAAGTTGATATATGTTCTTAACAAATAAGAATGAATAAATGTTTATTTCCGTCGCTTCTTTACGCCCACAATACTTTAAGGAAATAACAGACATTAAATAGGAAGAAACGGAAACAAAAAGCCCCGTAACATTGTTGTAACATGAATTATTTACAACTAACTTTGTTTCGAGGTTTTCTTAATAATAGAGAATGAACACAAAATTAAAAGGATGTCTGTTATCTTTAATCTTGTTGGTGACTGTAACTGCTGTGCATGCACAAACACGTTTGGCAGAAGCAAATACTTCGGCAGACATGGATTCTGCCATCATTCTTGATTCTGTTCCTGTAAAGCGGAACTTTTTTAGAAAATTTCTGGATTACTTTAACGATGCCAATAAAGAAAAGAAAAATAAGAAATTCGATTTTAGCATTATCGGCGGACCGCACTACTCCAGCGATACCAAATTAGGGTTGGGATTGGTGGCTGCGGGGCTTTACCGTTCTGACCGGAACGATACGATTCTGCCGCCTTCCAATGTTTCATTGTACGGAGATGTTTCTACGGTAGGCTTCTATCTGTTGGGAGTACGTGGAACGCATTTGTTTCCTCATGATAAGTATCGTTTGAACTACAATCTGTATTTCTATTCTTTTCCCAGTCTGTATTGGGGTGCAGGATACGACAATGGTGCCAACAGTGACAATGAGAGCGATTATGACCGCTTTCAAGCACAGATGAAAGTGGACTTTATGTTCCGGTTGGCACGTAATTTCTACGTAGGTCCCATGGCTGTATTCGATTATGTATACGGACATGGTTTTGAAAAACCGGAACTGTGGGGAAGGCATGAGCACGCATACTACGAATCTAAGTGTAGGTTTATCGTTGCTTTATGATTCGCGCGACTTCCTGACAAATGCGTATAAAGGATACTATTTGAGGATAGACCAACGTTTCAGTCCGGCATTTTTTGGGAAATAAATATGCTTTCAGCAGTACAGAACTGGATACGAGGTATTATCATACCATATGGAAAGGCGGCGTTCTGGCGGGGCAGTTTCATACACTGCTCAATTACGGAAATCCACCTTGGGGACTGTTGGCAACTTTGGGCAGTTCGTATTCCATGCGTGGCTATTATGAAGGGCGTTATCGTGATAAGTGTGCGATGGATGCACAGATAGAACTCCGTCAGCATATATGGAAACGAAACGGAGTGGCTGTATGGGCAGGAGCGGGAACTGTTTTCCCAAAGTTTTCCGAGTTTGACGTGAAGCATATCCTTCCCAATTATGGCTTCGGCTATCGCTGGGAATTTAAAAAAGAGGGTGAATGTACGTTTGGATTTAGGGTTTGGCAAACATCAGACCGGATTTATATTTAATATCAATGAAGCTTTTTAGAAAAATTCAAAAATGGTTTGAAAACCAAGAGAACTTGTATTACTTGTTCCTGATAATTCTGATAGTACCCAATATCGTACTATGTTTTACTGAACCTATGCCACTTGTGGCGAAGGTGTGCAATGTATTGCTTCCATTCTCCATATATCACATGATAATGAGTTGGTCGGGAAATTGTGGCAAGACTTTTTGGATATTGTTTCCTTTCCTGTTTTTTGGAGCATTCCAGATTGTATTGCTATATCTTTTCGGACAGTCTGTTATTGCAGTAGATATGTTTCTCAATCTGGTGACAACAAATCCCGGTGAGGCTTTGGAATTGCTGGACAACCTGATTCCCGCCATTATTATTGTTGTGCTGCTATATATACCGGCGCTGGTTTTGGCTGCGGTGGCCGTCAGCAAGAAACGGAGACTATCGGAAACGTTTGTTCGCAGAGAACGTAAACGTGCCCGGATAACGGTCATTGCAGGAATTCTGTCATTGGTAGCTGCTTATCTGTTTGATGCCCGTTATGAATTGAAATCGGATTTGTATCCGGCAAACGTATGTTATAATATTGCACTTGCCTTCCAACGTACTGCACAGACGCAACACTATGCGGAAACCTCTAAAGATTTTACTTTTCAGGCAAAAACCACCCGTCCGGAGAAGAATAGGGAAGTTTATGTTATGGTAATCGGAGAGACATCCCGTGCCGCTAACTGGTCTATTTACGGGTATAACCGCAATACGAATCCGGAACTTACCAAAATAAAAGGATTGACAGCCTTCTCTCATGTACTGACAGAATCCAATACTACGCACAAAAGTGTCCCTATGCTGATGTCTTCGGTTACGGCGCACGACTTCAATTCCATCTATCGGCAAAAAGGAATTATCACAGCATTTAAGGAAGCGGGCTACCGGACTGCTTTCTTTTCCAATCAACGCTATAACCATTCTTTCATCGATTTCTTTGGAAAAGAAGCCGATATATGCGATTTCATTAAAGAAGATACAGGAGATGGCGGTTACAACCCTTCGGACGATGAACTTTTGAAACTGGTAGCCGCCGAGTTGGCAGAAAATGCTTCCAAGCAATTTATCGTTCTCCATACCTATGGTTCCCATTTTAATTATCGGGAACGCTATCCGGCGGACAACGCTTTCTTTTTGCCTGATTTTCCGGTAGATGCAGAATTGAAATATAAGGATAATCTGATAAATGCTTATGATAATTCTATTCGGTATACAGATAATTTTCTGGCTCGTCTCATCCGGATGTTACAGGAACAGGACATAGATACGGCAATGCTTTATACCTCAGATCATGGAGAGGATATCTTTGATGATGACCGCCACCTTTTCCTGCATGCTTCACCCGTTCCGTCCTATTATCAGATACACGTGCCTTTTCTGGTATGGATGTCCGACAATTATCGGAAGAATTATCCGGATCTTTTTAAAAATGCAGAGATAAACCGACAGAAAAATATTTCATCCAGTGCGTCTTTCTTCCAGACGATGCTGGAATTAGGTGGCATAGACACACCCAGCCGAAACGATTCATTGTCTGTAATAAATGCTTCATATACCGAAAAAATAGAGTATACCTCAATGACCATAATGAAGCCCGTTCATTGAACGATATAGGAATGCGTGAAGAGGATTTTACCATGCTGCAAATGAAAGGGATAGTATACAGGTAAAATCAATATGCCGATTACTAAAACAGCCAAGCACCATTCGAAATTTCAGACGAATGATGCTTGGTTCTGTTATTTTATGGGCATTGCCATTGGAGTATCACCAATCACCGCTTACGTGACTCTTTCCTATTAGGGACTCTATTTTCAGTTTGTAGTCATTAACTCCCTCTGCAATGTTTTTCCCGGCATCTGCCGTTCCCATTCCGTATGCGACAACAGGTGTCTGCCATACCATTCCGGCATGTAGGGCACTTGCCTGATAAGGTCTTAACAGTTCATCCATTGTAAAGTTGTTTCTTCCCCCACTGCGATATGCACTGTATTCGGAACCGGTAGTGACCGTTACCAATAATGCCTTTCCTGCCACAGCCGGAGTTTTAGCCAAATAAGTAAATACCTCATCCTGCCATTTCTTCAACAAGGAAGGAGCCGACATCCAATATAACGGGAATTGAAACACAAGAGCAGATGCCTGCGATATAATCTTGCTCCATAAATCAATATTATAGGCATCTTCCGGACGCATTTCATATAAATTGTATATTGCCACTTCTTCCATTTCTTTAACAGCATCCATTAATGCCTTATTGGCTTGCGAACTTTTAATGTCGGGATGTGCCAAAAGAATCACAACTTGTTTTATACCTTTATCCATATAGAGTATATTTTTTATAAATTAGAAATAGCTGCCTATTGATTACAAAAATACTAAAACATAGATATATAACAAAAAAAGTTGTGCCAGTGTTTTGACGCCTTTTCACGATACCGGCATTATCCTTAATTTGAAACAAGCAGAATAATCCAAATCTGCTTTTTAGTTAGAATGTACCGGAGGGAATAGGTAACGGCTTCCCGGATTCATCATATAGTTCCGTAACGGTGAGAATTTTATATCCATATACATTCTGTATCTTTTTGACGCATTTCAGTTGCCTGTTTTTATAGTATTCTTTGGCAAATACCACTTCTCCGCCTTTCATATGCCCCTTCTTCCTGTATTGTACCGTCTTCATAAAACTGACGATAGTCACGCTTGAAGTTTTTGAAATCAAGATTATATTCTTCTTTCATTATCTTGTCCGTTCCGGGATAGAACTCCTGTATGCTCTTCACCGACAGGTCCTCATTATAGTAGTACCGTTCTAACGGATAGCTATTCTTGTCAAATTTCACAGAATAATATGGCATTTCCGTATAATTTTCCTCTCGGACAAGTTTCCCGTTTTCATCCCATTCCTGCCACCGGCCGGTTTTCTCGCCTTTCTCTGTGTAATGCTCTATACATTTCGGCTTTCCGCTCAGTGCCCAGGTTTCCTTATATTCGCCTTTCTTGCCGCGCCATCCCCAAGCATACCCCTCTCTTATAAAAGGCGGCATATCAGTACCGCCTTCTTCATAGATGCGGAAAGGACCATGCTGCATACCTTTGCTGTACGAAACGAACGTGATTAATCGACCGTTATTGTCAAATGTTCGTTGTTGTCCGTCCACTTCGCCATTCTTGTAGTCCCATTCCGTTCTTCCTATCCGGTTGTATTCTATCATCAACCCGTCTATCTTTCCTTGTTCGTTCCAGACACATTCTTTCTTCACAGTGCCGTCTGTGTAATATTCATATCCTTTTCCCCTTAGTATACCTTTTACATAGGTCAGCTTCTGTACAAGATGATTGTCTTCATATTTTTCATATAATCCATCGAGAATGCCATCCTTGTTGAAATGTGCTATCGTGTAAGACCTGTAGCTTAATATAATCCGGCACTTTCCATGTAGTGGAGTACGGTCATATATATTCCGCCATTGGTATGTAAAATCTCCCAATGGAACTCGTTCCACATCGTTAATATCCAGTGGCTCTTGTGCAAAGAGCATACTCCCGTAAAGTGAAAGGAACAGCAGAGATAATAGTCTTTTTCCTCATAAGCGTTGAATACTTTATATTTTTCACAGTCTAATTTATTCTTATGGTTTTTATAATCTCCTGAACTTCGGATTCAGAACTGTCATCAGATGTTGTGGAAGTAATGATGAAGTTTTCCAGTGTCTCCTCATTCATATGGATAACAATATTCTGATTTATATGGATACTTCCACCGCCTGCTACAGCGCATTCCATCTTTCCCGAAATCCTTTCGAATGTTTTTCCATGAATATTTATGTTTTCTGACCGGGACTCTTTCATGGAATTAATCAATAAATCATACATATGTTCCATTGCTCCCTTAGAAGGAGCTTTAATGTAGCTGACGGTTAAACTGCTGACACTATGTCCTCGAAGTTGCAATATCTGTTCCGTATCGGATTTTCCTATTGTTTCCCAAGTTGACGGATATTGGCAACTGAAGCCACAGCTATTATTTATGTATTCTTTCATTCCATTGCCCAGATCTGTTTCACTTCCGGTGAAAGTGGAAATATCCGTTGCATTTTGCGGCATATAGTACGAGGTGTTGGGATCTGTTTCAATAGTATCTTTTTCAGAAGAAACGCTTTGTGCGTATTCTTCAAGTGTACCATTCTCCCACATCTCCCTGATTTCTATAAAATCTGCCGGCAGGTTGGATGTCTGTCCTGCAAAAAGTACCGTAAAGATCAGCACAAAAGAAATTTCCGTAATCGATATAAAGAGGGTAGAGGTTTTCCTCGTTGCAAACCGGTCAGTCAGCAAGTATATGATGCCTAATATGATTCCGGACACAAGTCCGCCAATATGGGCGGCATTATCTATGCCCTCTGCTCTTGTACCGGACATAAGGTTATAGAATACAAAAAACCGATACTGTATAGCAAGGACTTGCGTTGCCCTTTTTCTATCCTGTGATGGAACACCAGATAAGAAAGGAATATTCCATAAAGTCCGAATATCGAACCGGAAGCTCCGGCGCTTATGGTTTCAGGGTGCATTGCCAAAGCTGGCAAGAGCCGAAAACAATCCTGTCAGAAAATATGCGCTTATAAGTCTCCTTCCGCCGATAAGCTGTTCCAGGAATATTCCGATATACAGCAGTGCGTACATATTCATAAGAACATGAATCACTCCTATATGAATGAAATTACAGGTAATGGTCCTCCACCAGTCACCGGTAAGTGTAAGGGGACCGAAATCCGCTCCCCATTTTATGATGGATATTCCTGTGGGAGCAAGCAGACTCACTCCGCATATCGACATGATGACAAATAGGGCAATATTGATATAAACAAGCAGGGGTGTTGCCATATTCCCTTTACGGATTGTCAGTATTGAACGTAAGGAAGCATTCGCTTTTTCATCCATGCTTATGGAACTATCCCCGTTTTCTTCAAAAGCAGAAAAATTTCTACATGTGTTTTCTCTGTGTGTATCGACAATATATGATACATTCTTCATCTTGTCCAATAAAGGAATGATGCCATTGGCTTGTTTGAACAGAACTTCTTCCGTATATACAGGAACCAGTTGGTAAATAGCCACAGAATCTCCATTGGGCAGTTGACAGTTTTCCGCACCTTTGTCCCGTTCTTCGGGAATGGTAAGCAACATGGATGTCATGAGAGTATCATCCTGCAACGGTGTACCATCGGACAGCGAATGCCCACATGCAAGCCAGGAATTCCCTTGTTGAAGCCATGAGACACATTGCAAAAGCCAGTCAATCGGCCATGAGTCTTCTGTATTCCATGTTGGTGGCATACACATACAGAATTCACACCTCGAAGGAGTTGCTTTATCCGGCACCGGCATAACAGAAGCACCTGCTCCACATGTTACCAATGTATAGCAGTCAAACCTGCTTGTTGGTTCAACAATGAGGATTTCCACTCCTGACGGTGAAACAATGTTTTTGTGATGCCTTTAATACCTCCATAGAAGTGACGGATATGAGCAATGACAGTATTCTTTTCTTCCGGAGTATATGCACACGTGGTTTTATTTACAGTATCGGCTTCCGTCGGAGAGATATTATGAACATTTTGCAACTGCTGCATGGTAGCTGTAAGCTTATTAAGGTTCTGCTTGTTCTTTCCCCAGTCCATGAACTGCATGGATGTGCATATGCTTGTAGCAAGAAGTTGTCCGTCCTTCCCGTCTGTTACAGAAAGAATAACCTTTTCTTGCCACGATCTAAAACTTGTAGGCGTATAAAAATCTGATTTATCACGTTTTATACTGCCCGCTTGCCAACCGAGAGATTTGGATGCCTCAATGGCAAGAAGCATCAGCTCTTCGGATGAATATCCGGCTAACTCTATTGTCCGCTCATATTTCGGTCTGAATCCTGTTGCCATAATTAAATTATATAAAATAAATGTAAACACAAGTTATAATATATTATTGCTTGTGTTATTCTTTTTTCTTGTGCTACATATATGATATATGTCCTATAATTGAAATTATAAATAGAAGAAACCGCATTTCATACAGACAAGACAGATATGCGGTATCTGTGAAAAGCCGGTTTCTTACTAAAGTAGAGTTGTAAAAAGTTGTTTACCAAACGTGTTTTCTCCACGGGCTGTTTTCATGTGTCAGCAATTCATCGGCAGTACTTTTCATTACAGAATTGTATGCACTTTTTCCTCCCCACAAGGAACGTCCAATAACATAGCTCATAGCCATATCATTCCACGAAGAGAATGCCGAATGTGCCATGTCGTATGCCACATCTATGTATCTCCAGGCATCCGCTTCGGAGATGTAGTCCATTTCGCAGCAAGCACGGGCAAGGAAGCAGATTCGTCCCGCATCCCAACCGGCAACGCCATAACGCTTTAAATCTTCCTTGCTCACAATCACTTTGCAGGAAAGCAGTTCCTCATAGGTTTCCTGCAAATTCTGAAATTGCATGACAATCTTGTCGTAATCTTCTTGAGAAGTCATGTTCTGCTGAAAGATTTCATCTTGTTCTTCCGGTTTGTCCAGTAGGAATGCTTGGTAGACAAAGGGAAAATAATACCGGTATCCTTTTTGGCAAAGATAGTCCAGTTCTTTCCGGGCATCTTCCGTAGTCTCAATTCCCCACCATTCTCCAAGTATTTTGGGAAGCATATCGGGAATACCGGTTTCTATCGAGTTTTGATAAGCTCCTTGCTGAGAAGCATACATAGCACCGATGGCAATCTTCTTGCATTGCTCGTCGGTCAATCTTGATTTAGGGTTCAGACATACGCCTTTAAAAGACCTGCGTATTTTTCTGATAAATGAATATGCACTTTTCCCTTTTTTGAAAAGCCAGGCCCCACCCACAACAGCAGCTATTGCAGCGGATATCCAAAAATTGTTGTCCATATTATTTCATACTTATAAAGGTTTCTGCCGTTATTCTTTCCACATAGACTGTTTCCAGGGTGATTCACTGTTCTTCAGCAAGAGCTCTACTATCTCGTATGCTGTTTCGCTGTCTGTCGGATCGCCATGCCATACTCCACGCCCCATGATGAAACTCCATCCGTATTCTTCCCATGAAGAAAAGTGTTCGAGTGCGGTATCTGCCGCTACCTGCATGGTCTGCCACATTTCATTCTCACTGATGTAACCGCAAAGATATGCCCAACGTCCCAGGTTCACCAAACGCACCAAATCCCAAGCGATGACACTCTGAGGCATTTGCCCGGCAGGACACCAGCCGTTTTTCTGCATTTCCTCTGCAATCAAACAAACATCTTCCATCTTGTCATCCCCATTACAGTGTTCCTCTGCCGATATGTTTTCCAATCCGCGTTTGCGAATTTTTGCCAATGCCCGGTCTGCTTCGGCATGATGCCCCTCCTCAAGCAGCCATCGCACAATATCCAGTGTACTTTCCCGGTCTGTCACATTCCACCATTCCCGAAGTGTACATTTGATACTGTCAATATCGTTTTCGCAATCAATAGTGTCTACATTTTCGTCATTATATACCAACATAGGCGCACCGAAAGCCAACAGACGAAGCTGACCTGCATCCAGTTTACCGTCACCGGCTTTGCTGATAGTCCATTCCTCATTCAGATTCTCCATATCATAAAAGCCCTGCATCATCTGTTGGGCAAATGCCATGTTTTGCCGTCCTGCTTCCGCTACCGTTTCCATACCGATTCCGGCTGCTTTCAGCATCGCTTCCTGCTGTGCCTGTAGTTCTGCCATATTGGGAATACCGGCTGTCATTTGCGTCATTATCTGTTCCTGCATACCCTCCGGCATCTGAAATCCCGGAATGCTCCCGAACATAGATTGGGCCTGTTCCATTGCTGCCTTTACTGCGGCCTCTTGTGCCGCTTTTGCCATATCCTCAGGACTTTGAGGGGCTGTTCTTTCTTTTGTCATATCCGTTTACTTCTTAATGATGTTTATAAATTATCCTTCGGCTCCTGCCGCCAATAAAATTTCCGTAATTTCGTTGTATCCGCGCTCACTGGCATAATACAATGCCGTCCGTTGAAGATTATCTGCCAGATTCACATTTGCCTGATGCTCCACAAGAAATGCGACAAACTCGTTATTTCCTTCTCTGGCTGCAAGAATGAGCGGAGTTTCTCCATGTTCGTTCTGCATATCCACTTGTGCATTTGCCGTTATCAAGTCCCGGCCAATAAATTTGTTTCCCGACCAGGCTGCAAAGTGTAGGGGAGTATTCCCTGTTCAAAAGAGACTTATTCACGTTCGCACCGGCAGCAATCAATAGTTTCGCTACTGTAAGGTTTCCTTTCATACAAGCAATAATCAGCGGCGTTTCCCCTCATCGTTGGGTGTGTTCAACATGTCGTTCGAAGCGGTAAGTAATGCACGGACTGTTTCAGACTGCCCGTTGAAAACAGCCTGGTGAAGAGGTGTGTTTCCGTGTGCATCGCTTGTTCCGTCTACGGACAGGCATATCACGATTTCCCGCAACCCGTGAGCAGTGGCATAATCTATTGCTCTGTGTCCTGAGTTATCCGCTATTTCCGTATCTGCGCCCTGTTCTATCAAGAACAAAGCTGCATCAGAACGTTTATTGTCGAGAAGACGGATTAGAGGTGTACATCCTTCCTTATCTGTTGCATCCAAATCCGCTCCATATTGTACCAGTTTTCCTATTATTTCCTTGTTTCCGCTTCTGGCAGCTGCATGTAAAGGAGTTTCCGAACAGTTGTTTGCAATGGAGACATCTGCATCGCTGTCAAGCAAAAAGGCCTACAATGTCTCTAAGTCCCTTCAAACAAGCATAATATAACGGTGTATTACCCTCAGCATCCCGCTTGTTTACATCAATACCTCCTTTTTTTAAAGAATATCTGTACGATGCTTTTCTGTCCGTTACGGCATGCATTTAAAAAGTCATGTTATTATCCATACTTTTCTCAATAATATTTCAATAAAAATTTTATAAGAGCTTCGTCATTCTTTTCCGTTGCAATGTCTAAAACGGTCTTTCCTTCATTGTTCACGGCATTCACATCCGGTTTCCCAAAGTCCATGACCAAGCCGACCGCTTCTTTTGCTCCTCTTTGAGAACTTCCTGCAATGTAATGCAACAAAGTATTGCCCCATTTGTCTTTTTGCATTTACATCTGCACCGGCTTCAAGCAGGGTTTCAAGCATATCGGCATCTTTTTCCGTGCAATAACGTCCTTCATAGGGATATGACCTCGGCAGGATGGCAATGCGCGGAATGTTCCCATTCCAAAAGCATCCTCCGTAGAGATTCATTGCCGGAGTCTGCCCCTGCAAATTAACAGTATTGACATCTGCCCTGTTTTCTATGAGATATCGGGCAGCCCAAATTCTAATTCGCATCCAGCTTCCCGGCAGGCAAGAGACAATGCTGTGTTACCTTCCTTATCAGCAGACTTTTCCGGATTCCATCCGCATTGCATCAAGTACTGAAGAAGATGCAGGCAGTCTTCTTTCTTTTTCACTGCCGTGTTTTTTTTTTTAAGCCATACGGCAAAAGCTGTCTGCTCTTCCAAATCCTTGAAGTCCGGGTCTGCCCCGCTTCTCAACAACATTTCCGCAGCTTCGGCATTGTCCCATAAAAGGGTGCAGGCCAAAGGTGATCTGCCTTTGAAATCGTGTAGCTTTTTATCCTCGCAAACGGTTTGCAATTCTATTCCGGATCGCAAAATAGCATCCAAAGCTATCATATCTTTGTACCATAATGCCTGAAAAACATCCAAGCCTCCGATAAGCGCAGAAAGTTCATCTGTATCAGGATCTTGTCCGGACAGTAGTGTTCCGATTCTGCGTGCTCCTGTTTCCCAAGCAATATCAAGAGCGGTTTTTCCGATGTTATTCTTGTCTTCCGTATCTATTTGCCCATTTTCTAAAATACGTTTTGCAGTTAGAAAGCATTGTCTGTCTGCCTCTTCCTGATATTCCATGTTTTCATATGCTTCCCGTTTATCCTTTTCCGAATACCACCGTTCGGAGAAGTCTGCTATCCTTTCTTTTGTACGCTTGATGTCGTATGCAATGTCTCCGGCTGATTGGCAAATGACGTGAAGTACATTGTCGCCGTTTGAATTGGTCGAATCAATGCGGCAACCGGACATTAAAAGAATATCCGCCATCAGAAAATGCCGGTTACCCACAGCTTCAATCAGGGCGGTCGTATTTTTTCCGGAGCGCGGAACTCTCGCTTCTTTGAAACCAGCAGTCCGGCGATACCGGCAATCGTGGTTTCTTTCCCGCAACACTTACATCTGGCCAATACACATAATGGTGTGTCTCCATCATCATTCCTTACATTTACATCTGCTCCACGTTCCAGCAGTATGCGCACCGCATTCTCATCGGCAAATGCACAAGCCATATGCAAAGGAGTATCATTTTTCCGCATGCTGTTTCTGCTGTCAAGCGGAATCTCCCTATATTCCTCGTATAAAGCGGATTTCAATGCACCAGTAGTATGCAAGCCATATATTTCTTCACAAGTTATCATTGTCAGTTATATTATTTATCAGTTTCTCAATATGCTTGTATTTGCCTACCAAACAAGCGGATATAGACTTGACTTCACTATACAGATGTAGTCTGAAAGCCGTTTCTGCCTTTAACAGCAGCAACTGCCTGTATGCCAAACATACCGGAATACCTTGCGGCATGGGATGAAAAGGATGCCCTTCGGCATGGTCATAACGGAGAAATGCTTCGGGTAACTCTGCTTCATGGGTAATATTTCTTCCGGACATAAGTTGCTCCGCCTCACAAAGCAATCTGTAACATTCGTCATGCCACTTTACCATGAAGCAACACAATGCCTTGTTGTATAGCACACTGAAATCTTCATCAGAAATACGGATATGCCTTGCTGAGCAAAAGCGATATTCCGGCTGAGAACAACTGGCTCCGTTTCTTTGCCGGTTATTTTTTTGTTTATTCACAAATAGTGTCATAAGCTATAAAAAGATATTGTTTTATTTTAATTTCACCGGCATTATTTGTTTTTCATAATCATCAAATCGTTATAGGTTATAAAGAATTGATTAATTAAATAAAGAACGGAATTCATCAAAATCTTCCTGCGAAGCAAAATATTTGATCTCGAATACGATGTATTTATCAGGAAGACTTACTTTAAATTGATTTTCTTCATCATCGTCTTTTATATAGTTGATGTCGGAAATAAGGAAAGAGTTATATTCGATTTTGTTTTTATTTACCTCAGGATATGTCACCCGTCCTTTATCCACAGTAACGGTTCCTCCCTGTGCAGCCAAGACCTGTGCCTTACGTATACTGAAGAATGTCATTAAAAGCAGCAGCGCCCCACAAATAATCAAAATCGTAGACAAGACTTCCGGAGAGAGGATGACAGCCCGTCTGATACGTAATCCAAAAGGATAAATCAAGGGCACGATAACCATACCTATTCCAAATGCCAGGCTTGACCATTGATTGGTTAATGCACTTTTGGGAGTGTAACTAAAAGTTTTATGCACACTCTGAAATTTTTCGGTTGTTTTTGTTGTTTCCATACTTTTTATATTTAAAATGTTGACGTAATCAGCGCATCTGTTATCAGGATATTTTCTGAAATACAAGAAATTTTCTGTAATGCAGCTCTTGCTTCTGTCATGTTCCGGTTTTTCGTTTGTGAAGTTATCCATTTCTTTACCTCCGGAAATACGGTATATTCCGTAACTTCCCAATCTGGAATACGATATCGGATAAGTGTGTCAAATACAAAATCACGAACACCATTTTTTTCATCATAATTTCACTCAACCGTTTCATAGTCATTTTTTCGCAATTGAGAAGCACGCAACCCGAATATACGGAGAACATATCGGAAGATTTAATTGTACCATGTTCAATGCATTTGATTGCTGCTTCTGTCAGAGGCAGAAGCATATTGCTTTTCAGATAACGTTCACCTCGTCCCATAGCATATCCGGCATGAAGGGCCTGAATCATGCAAACCAGAAATGTTTCGCTCATTTCTTCCAACAGGTGTACGTTTTCCGTCAGATTTTTAGTCGGTTTACCTATGCGGATATTCTTCTCCAATTGTTTGATGCAATCTCTTTTTATAAGTGCATACTGGAAGTTTTCAACCATTATCTTCCGATAGTTCTGCCAAGTGATTTTCTGGTCACGGGTACGGGCAAATGTAATTTCCATATAACCGCCCGATGCGGATGCTACAATTTCCATCTCTCCACTGCGGGTAGTCATATCCGCCTTTTTTGGACCATAAGGTTCCGTCTACCGTAATTTTACAGTCGAACAGTCCAGTGGGAGCAGGCAAGGAAGGGATAGACTTTTTGTTCTTAGCCACCCATAAATATATGACAGAAATATTATAAACATTTTCTTCGTTTCGGATAGCTGTTACTCCTGCTTTGTCCCAAATAAGAAAACTTCGTTTATCATATTGTACCATCTTACCGTTATCGTCCTGCATATTCCGATGGGTAAATACGACTTTCTCTCTGCCGAAAATATTCACCATTGTTGTATATGACAAGGGCAGGCTGATTTTTTGACCGTTAATTTTTAATATGCCTTCGGTTATTTCCACTCCATCTGTTACCGACAGAGTGGAACACTCCTTTGGAGTAATTTTTTCCACCGGCTGTTGCCCGGTAATCTGTGTTTTCACATATGGTGGAGCAAGCATTAGGCTAACATCTTCCGATACAGGTGGCAATAAATAGTCTATGTTTGGATAGGGATTCGGGTAATTAAGCCAATATCCTAATTTTTTCGGACGGCTTGCCATACGAAGAAAATTCCATAAATCTTCCGGCAAGCTGAGTATGTCATCAGTGTGTTGGTGTGTATTTACTACAATAGTACCGTCAGGCAACGCATGAAGAGCCTTGAATGATTCGCTGCCAAACACGCCGGGGCGGATACGCAAAACTTCATCCGTGCTCCAGTTCCAAAGGCGTGCATAATCGGAACGGTTTCCGTTCGTGTAGTGGTCTCCCTCTATCAGTATCCAGTCCTCGTAAAATATACGCAATCTGAATAAACCGTCACCGATGTGATGCAATGGAGCGATACGGCATCTTTGTGTTGCCATATCAAGGTCGAGCAATCCCGGTTCCAGCCATATTCCGCTATTGTTACTTACTGTATATTCATGCAGCAAAAGAAGGCGTGTTGTATTCGGTACAGGGCTGCTGCCAGTATAGAATGTTTCATAGCCGGACATGGAAAATGGCATAGTTATATATTTCCCATTATCATCATATCGGATAATTTTTGATTGGCTGTATTCCCCCATTACTATATATAACGTTCCCTTTCCATCTATCCCGAAGCTGGGAGCATATATCAAACCTTCCGGTAAAATAATTCGACTTACATATTTTACTCCTTGTTCTGTCATTGTGTGAACAATAGCACTATGGACATCCCCAAACAAAGATAATGTCCGCACCACTGGAATTCATATTTATCGTAAACACTTAAATCACACACACGCGGCCATTTCTCTGCTTCCAAAGGATTCTTTCCGGCAACAGGCATTTCTCCTAAAGAGGTAGAATACAATGCAGCATAAAAGTCCAGTTCTTTCGAATATATAAAACTATGGATTTTCTTCGTTTTAAATTTTACCGGTTGAAGAGGGACAACGCGCAAATCTACTATAAATGTTCCTTGCCATTCTGTCTTGCTTTCTTGTTTCCATTCCCCATAGGCGAAGTAACCGGCAAAGCCTCTTGTAATATAGCAGATATTGTCATTGGGCCATACCATTTGCATACGCGGCATCTGCTTGCGTGAGCAATATGCCTGGCTTGTATGCCGAAATCACGATGCGGCTGTTTGAGTAGTTTGCAATATTGGCCGTATTTGTGACATTTCTTCTCAAAAGCTTCCATTTCTGCCTGCGGAATCAGTTCCAACAGATAAATATCATCTTCATCTAAATTGTAAAGAGCATATCCGCAAGCTGTAAGTTCTTGTCCTAAGGCAGATATACCAATCTCATGTGAAAAACAGGAATATTGGTTTACGATTTCATCAAAACGTTTATCCTTCAATACGGAAACAACATCTCCCCACTTCTTTCTCAATTCTACTACTGTATCTTCTATATCTCCTTCGTATTTGAGAATATCGAGGGCATTGTCACGAGTTTCTTGCATCCTATCATCCTCATACGCTTTCATTACGTTCTTTATCCAACTTTCTACAGATTTCCGTGATATTCCTTTGCTAGTATACAGTCTTGCCGGAACTTTCGAAAACCGTATACCATACTCAGCCAGCCTGTGCATTAGGAGTACAAGAAGGGTAGGAGTATGAAGTTCATTCTCCATCAATGATTCTCCATCTCGTATAAGGAAACCGTCTTTTTCATTCCAACTTCCATGAATACTGTGGTCACCATTGCGCAGATAAATTTGATAACTTGTGAAACGCGTGTAGTCATTGAAAAGCGTTCTTGGGCCAAACATATCAACTCTTAGGATATACCATGCTTTCTTTTTTCTTCTTGATTATTTGATGTGGGAAACATTTCCCCGTTAGAAGTAAAATGAAAAGATAGGTTCCATTCAAAATCATCAGGATAAGGAATCTCTGCTTTTGCCAACCATTGGGCAGCTATAAGAGTTGGAATCGTATTCTTATAATAATCAGACAGTTCTTGGCGTAGTCCGTTTAAAGAACTCTGTTCCGGCAGCAGCAACAGTATGCGGTATAAAACATGTAGATCTCCCGGACCTTGTTCCATCAGGGTATGGGCAAGTCTTGTCAGACAGTCAAGAGCTGCAGAATCTGAAGATAGAGCCAATAAAGCCACACAATACCAGAATCTTATAATGTCATAATAGAAATGTGTAGGACATGCCCAAGAACACCTGACGGAACAGTGAGGCGGTTTTTTTCACGTCCGTATCTTGCTTTATTTCACCGCTCTCTTTTGCCTTCTGTATGACCGCCTTCCATAGTTCGTGTTCCTTGCGGAATATTTCTTCCATTTTTTCACGGGCTCCGGGATAATACATCCTCACTTGGGAAAGAAAATGGAAGTAGTAGAAGTTGGGACAGCATTCATTATCATCTGCACAGCATTGTACCTGTTTGATGATATGGTTCATGACTGCACTCACTCCTGCCACATACTGTTCTATAAATTCAGCCAGTGTTTCCGTCGGCCCGGCAAACTTGTTGGCCGGTGTCTGCATCTGTATGACATACTTGTCTGCTACCGCCATAAACAAGTCGAGTTTATGGGGAAAATAATATACTACCCCCGTCTTTACCACCCCGCAGGCTTTCGCCAGCGTGCTGATACTCGCTTTCTCGTAGTTCATCCTCAAAAACACCTTGAATGCCTTGTCTATCACTTCTTCCCGGTTGGTAATCATATCGGATTATTACACCAAAGCGGGAAATTGAGGGATTTCCTCCTGGGTAACGTTACTTTGGGACAAAAAGCAAGTTTTTTATGGGCGGTAAATGCCGGACGTTTCTGTACAGACTGCCGGATTATTTCTGTTAGGTTTTTTATCGGCAGAAAACAACTTTTCATGACGAATGAAAAGAATATAGCTTTTGGGACAAAAGTACTCATCATTTCTGCTATTTCTTTTGCTCCTTTATACACCTTAAAGGAACTGGTCATGGAAAATGACCCAATCGTGCAGCAAACTGTGGGAACGGCATTCGATATGTGGCAGAAGCTGGCTTTTACTTTGGTTTTAGTGGCTTCGTTTATTCTGCTTTATCAACATAAAATTTCAGCAAAGCAGTCGCCGGTTTGCGTTTTTATGGTAAAATGAGCCTGACCAATTACATCTCTCAATCCATAATAGGTGTTTTCATTTATTTCCCTATAGGTCTGAATCTTACCCCTTATTGTGGATATACCTTTAGTTTATTGGTCGGCTTTTTTGATATTTCTGTTACAACTGAGATTTTGTAAATGGTGGCTGGCCAGGCATAAACAAGGTCCGTTGGAATATATCTGGCATAAATGTACCGGATAGGAACGGGTAAATAGCCGAAGACTATAAACAATCCTCCGGCATGATTTTCTGCCGGAGGATTGTTGTTTGGGGGTACTTTAATCGAACTGTAAGATGACGTCTGTCTTTTCGCTGCAGAATGAAAGCCTGTTTTTAAGAAATAATCCGTTTTCTCTGGGCCTGAACTGTGAGGAGGATATGACGAAACAGGATCCAGTCCGCATTGTTTCAGGGAAATGAAGCAGCTGCGGGTTCCTTTAGCTGTGATGCGATAGTTCCGTCTGAATCAAAAGCGACTGACTTTACCATGTACTTATTTTTGTTGATCTCACGGATTACCCGGCAAGGATTACCTACTGCCAGACTATCGGCCGGAATATTTTTGGTTACGACACTTCCGGCTCCGATTACACACCCTTTGCCGATAGTCACTCCGGGTAATATGATCACACCGCCACCGATCCAACAACCGTCTTCGATAGTCACAGGAAGTGCATAAGTACGGCAGAAATAGGCAGCTTTATCCGGAGTCCAAACCGGGGTGAGCCGTTCGGACAACTCGATAGGATGGGTTGCTGTATAGATTTGTACATTGGAAGCGATTAAAACATGGCTACCTATGGTGATTTTATTACAATCGATAAAAGAACAGTTCATATTGACAGATACATTGTCGCCGATATGAATATTACAACC
>VOFD01001197.1_pt1 | contig 28251 bp, 52 predicted proteins | sample 5384101 | NCBI WGS metagenome assembly VOFD01 (sample SAMN12384723, study PRJNA508395) | human gut metagenome | isolation source: healthy gut C | host: Homo sapiens
CACATGCCACTTTGTACATGTTCTTTCTGCTGATGGCACCGATTTCTTCCAACATATTCACCATACGGTAAACCGTTGCAAATCCAATCTTTTGTATCTTGTCCGGAAGCTTTGTAATAAATTTCCTTGCGGCAGGAGCAGTCCTCCTGCAGGATGATATCCAGGATGATCAGTCTCTGTCTTGTAATCCTGCAGCCACGCTCCTTTAGCTTGCGGATGATATATTCTCTCTGTGGCACAAGCGTCCCTCCCTTAATGGCAGTGACCGCCACAATTCTTACAGTCTCCGCCGCACTGAATGGATTTTCCGTTTTTCTTATCGCGTACCATACTGCGGACAGCAAGTGCTACAACTCCTGCCACAATAATACCAACTACAACTGTTCCCATAAAAATCCTCCTTTCAGGCTTTCGGCAAAAATCTCTATTTTGCCCTGATGTCTTTACGGATACGTTCAGAGTCTGACTCTCTTTGTAAGGACGAGCCAGCAGGTAAATGAATGCTACAATAACTGCGATCGCCACAATCGTCCAGATACTGAATCCGGCTCCTGTGAACAGTCCGCCGATCTGATTTACAACCAGAGATACCAGATATGCAAAACCGCACTGATATCCGACTGCTGTCCAGAACCATTTTGTATTGTTCATTTCACGTTTGATCGCACCCATATTTGCGAAGCACGGTGCACACAGCAGGTTGAATGCCAGGAAGGAATATCCGCTTACTGCTGTGAAAAATTGCTCCCATGGTTGCGTAAACGTTGCGTCTCCGCCTCCGTAAAGGATGCCCAGTGTACCAACAATGTTCTCTTTGCAACCAGACCTGTAACAGATGCAACGGTTGCTGCCAGTTGCCCCATCCCTGTGGAATGAAGATCCAGCAGATTGTTTTTACCGATCGTAGCCAGAATACTGTAATCAATCTGGTCTTCGGAAAGCATCTGGAATTTGCCGTCCATGACACCAAAGTAAGTTGTGAACCATACAGCGATGGTAGATACCAGGATAATCGTACCAGCTTTTTTTAATAAATGACCAGCCACGTTCCCACATACTTCTTAAAACGCTTCCGATCGTCGGCATATGGTATGCCGGAAGTTCCATTACAAATGGTGCCGGATCACCTGCAAACATTTTTGTTTTCTTCAGGATAATACCGGAGCAGATGATCGCTGCGATACCAAGGAAGTATGCAGATGGTGCTACCCAGGATGCTCCACCGAAGATTGCTCCTGCAACCATGGCGATAAACGGAAGTTTTGCACCACATGGGATAAAGGTTGTTGTCATGATCGTCATACGACGGTCTCTTTCATTTTCAATCGTACGGGAAGCCATGATACCCGGAACGCCACAGCCGGAGCCGATCAGCATTGGGATAAAGGACTTACCGGAAAGACCAAATTTGCGGAACACTTCATCCATGATGAAGGCAACTCGTGCCATGTATCCGCATCCTTCCAGGAATGCCAGGAAGATGAACAGGATCAGGATCTGCGGAACGAATCCGAGAACCGCACCAAGACCTGCTACGATACCATCCAGGATCAGACCTCTCAGCCATTCTGCACAGCCGACTTTGTCAAGTACATTCTCAACCAGAACCGGAATACCTGGAATCCATACGCCGTAGTCTGCCGGATCCGGAGCTGTGTAATCATATTTATCCATGGTTCTTCGCCGCTTCCTGGAAATCTGCACCGGTAGAAGTTACTTCTTCGTCTGCCATTGTCTCTTCATCTACTACAGAATAGGTTGCTGTATCTGCATCAGAAATGGTTGTTGCAAACTCTGTCAGAGCTGCTTTTGCTGCTTTGCCGGATCATAATCATCTGCTTCTGAATCCAGAGCTGTCTGAACGCTTTCTACGTCTACGCCCTGCTCGCTTTCATAATCCAGGAAACCATTTACTATCGTTTCTGCATCTGTGTATTCATCTGCAACTTCTGTGTAGGACGCTGTTCCGATTCCGAAGAGGTGCCAGCCATCACCGAACACTCCATCGTTTGCCCAGCCTGTTGCGATGTCACCAACGGTTGTTACCGATACAAAATATACCAGCCACATGACTGCGGCAAAGATTGGCAGTGCCAGCCAGCGGTTTGTTACAATCTTATCAATCTTATCAGAAGTAGTCAGTTTTTTCTTTTCTGTCTTTCTTTAAGCATTCTCCGATAATAGAAGATATGTAAGTATATCTCTCGTTTGTGATAATACTCTCGGTATCATCATCAAATTTTTCTTCCATCTCAGCGATCTCTTTGGATACATCCACGCTGGTGTTCATCTGATCCTGGATCTTATCATCTTTTTCCAGAAGTTTGATCGCAAAGAATCTTCTCTGTGCATCCGGTACAACACCGACCAGTTTGTCTTCTACTCTCTCAATGATGTCCTCTGCATCTTTTGTAAATTCATGAACCGGAATGGAAGTTTTGTTCTTTTGTGCCAGAGCGACAGCTTTTTCTCTTTGCTTTCTGGATTCCGGTACCTTTCAGTGCGGAAATCTCAACTACCTCACAGCCGATCTTTTTTGCTCAGTTTGTCAACATAGATCTTATCGCCGGATTTTTCAACGATATCCATCATGTTAACCGCCATGATCACCGGAATACCGAGTTCCAGAACCTGTGTGGACAGATACAGGTTACGCTCAATGTTGGTTCCGTCTACGATATTAATGATCGCATCCGGTTTTTCGTTGATCAGATAATTTCTGGCAACCACTTCCTCCAGTGTATATGGAGACAGAGAATAAATACCAGGTAAGTCCATAATGGTTACATCTTTATGGCCTTTGAGCTTACCTTCCTTTTTCTCAACGGTTACACCAGGCCAGTTTCCCACGAACTGGTTAGACCCTGTCAGTGCGTTAAACAGTGTAGTCTTACCACAGTTCGGATTTCCTGCCAATGCAATTTTAATTGACATACTTTCCTCCTCTTTCTCAAAAAAACAATCACCCTTCGGGCTCATTTTCCAGGAGCTGATTTACACAGCTTATTTTTATTTGTGTTTGCTTATTTATATTTCGCATCTCTTATTTATGTTAGCATTATCTAATCCATGAGTAAAAAAAAATTATTCTACTTCAATCATTTCCGCATCTGCTTTTCTAAGAGATAATTCATAGCCGCGAACGGTTACTTCGATCGGATCACCAAGTGGTGCAACTTTTCTTACATAAATGCTGACACCTTTTGTGATTCCCATGTCCATGATCCTTCTTTTGACCAGGACCAGCACCGCTCAGTTTTTTCACTGTGACAGTCTGTCCACAGGCAACTTCTCTTAATGTTTTCATCTTTGCCTACCCTTTCTGTTTTCTGATTTTTCCGGAGATAGCATTTTTCATCAGACCATAATCTTGTTGGCCATATCTTTGCCAATGGCAACTCTGGAATCTTTTACGTTCACGATCAGGTTTCCTTCTATTTCAGAAACAACTGTCACAGTTCCGCCTGGCACAAATCCAAGTTTCTCCAGAAATCTTCTGGTTTCTTCTTTGCCACCGACCTTTTTGATCACACTCGGTTCTCCTGTGTTCACCATCGTTAAAGGCATCATTTGCAACCTCCCTTTTTTATAAAAGTAAGCTCAAAACAGGCTCCTTTTCTTTTTCTTCATGGTTAGTATATGCTAATGTTCATTAGCTGTCAACAACTTTTTTCAGTTTTTATTGATACATTTTCTCATTAAACACTTTTTATTAATATTTATTTCTCAAAAATAACGAATACTACGAGATTTTTTTCGACTAAAAAAAACAGAACACGGTGGCCGTTATATCTTTTGATATAGAAAATGTAACTGCCATGTATTCTGTTTCTTGTTTTCAGCTGTTGTTTCTTTTATTCCGATTCATCCAGCAGATTCTTCATGCTCTGCAGTCCGATCACCAGCGTAGATGTATTGTGCGGCAGTGCGGATGTCGTAGGCGGAAGTACGCCTGTCACGCCGCATACGATCAGTCCGGTATTAAATCCGACGATAATCCGGTAGTTCCTGCGGATACGCTGCATCAATGCATCACTCAGTCTCTTGAGTTTGACGATCTCTTTGAGGTCGTCTGCACCGACAGTGATATCTGCCACTTCCCTTGCGATCTCTGCTCCTTCGCTGATCGCAATGCCGACATCTGCCGCAGACAGTGCCGGTGAATCGTTGATGCCATCCCCGATCATAATGACTTTGCGTCCTGCCTGTTTTTCCCTTTCAACAAAGTTTGCTTTGTCTTCCGGAAGTACTTCGGAATAATATTCATCGACACCGACACGTTTTGCGATTGCTTTTGCGGTACGGTCACTGTCGCCGGTCATCATAACGATCTTAGAAAGTCCTGCTTCACGCAACTGTTCAACCACCTGGGGTCGCTTCTTTTCGGAGCGGATCTTCGATGCAGATCACGGCCGCAAGCTCGTTCTGGATTGCCAGATACAGGTGGGAATATTCTTCCGGCAGGTTTTCAAACCTGTCTTCCATTCCTTCCGGTATCGTGCACTTTTCATCCTCGAAAATGAAGTGATGGCTTCCGATCACAGCTTTTTTTGCCTTCGATCGTAGTAGAAATACCGTGTGCCACGATATACTCTACCTTTGTATGCATCTCTTCGTGATCCAGATGCCGCTCTTTGGCTGCATTTACCACTGCTTTTTTGCCATAGAATGAGGGAAATGCTCCTCCAGGCAGGCTGCGATGCGAAGCGACTCGTCTTCACTGTATCCGTTAAAGGAGATCACTTTTGCAACGATCGGTTTCGCCTCGGTAAGCGTTCCGGTCTTGTCAAATACGATTGTGTCTGCTTCTGCCACTGCTTCCAGGAATTTACCTCCCTTGACCGTGATCTTGAAGCTTCCGGCTTCGCGGATCGCAGAAAGAACGGATACCGGCATTGCCAGTTTCAGTGCACAGGAGAAATCTACCATCAGCACCGAGAGAGCCTTGGTCACATTTCTGGTAAAGAGCCAGGTAAGGGCGGTTCCTGCAAGTGTATACGGAACCAGCTTGTCCGCCAGATGCTCTGCCTTGCTCTCCAGTCCGGATTTCAGTTTTTCAGACTCTTCGATCATGGGTCGCGATCTTCTCATACCGGCTTGATCCGCCTGCTTTGCGGACAAGAACCGTGATCTCGCCTTCTTCTACGACGGTCCCTGCAAATACCGTATTCCCAGCTGTTTTGCGTACCGGTGCAGACTCTCCTGTCAAAGAAGCCTGATTAAGCATCGCCTCTCCGTCCGATACAGTTCCGTCAAACGGAACCACATTGCCCATATGTACCACGATCTGATCATTTTCTCTGATCCTGGATGCGGATACAGTACTTCCTGGCCGGATGCCTCTTTTATCCATACTTTATCTACATTCAGTGACATCGTCCTTGCCAGATCATCAACGGATTTCTTGTGCGTCCACTCTTCTAACAGTTCTCCGATGCCAAGCAGGAACATGATCGAACCTGCGGTCGCCGTGTCACCACGCAGTACAGAAACTCCGATGGCTGTTCCATCCAGTACCGGAACTTCAATCTTGCCTTTTGCAAGTGTCTGAATTCCCTTCCAGATGTATTTGATTGAGCAGAAACCGGTGTAAGCTGCGGCGATCGGTGCCGGCAGAAATACTTTTCTTCCGTAATGGAACAGAACTTTATTAACCAGTTTTTCCTGATACTGGGAATTCAGCTCCCTTCCGGAATGTTCCAGTATGCCAGCGGGAACTTTTACATCTTTGCAGCGATAGGCGCTACCTTCTTTAATAAAAGTACTGCGTTCTCCCTGATAACAGATCACTGCATCTGCGGTACGTTCATATACAACTGCTTTTTGTTACCTGACGCAGCTCTTCCAGATAATACTGGAAAAGATCTGCCTCTTTATAAGACAGGCGTTTCGCCTCCATATGGATACGGATCCTGCCTCTTATCTCGTGTTTAATTCTGAATTTCAATCTTCCTCAAACCTCTATTCTGCAGTTTCCTCTGTTGTCTCTTCTGCCGCTGTTTCTTCTGTTTCCGCTTCTGTTTCTTCAGCCTCTGCTTCCACTTCATCCTCTACTTCTTTTAAATCTTCATCATCATAAACAGCTTCTTTTGCCGCACGCTCTTCGTTGATCTGTTTTGCTTCTTCGTAGATGTCACCTGCATTTTCCTGAACTTTCGTTACCGTCTGCATAACGCACTCTTTTGCACGAAGTACTCTTTGCCAGTAACATTTGTGTAAAATTTCTTTGCATCGTTGCTGGACAGTGCTTTAATACCGGCTGTACCAAAAAGCAACACCTCTTTGCAAAAATTCCTGTTTTTTCAATCTGCATTTTTTAAACATTTTAACATTCTTTTGTACCTCCTGGTTTTGTTTTATTTTTGAATTTCCTTGCATTATATCACTCTGATTTGTGTTTTTCTATTATTTTTTCTTTTATTATTGATAATTTTTATCAATAGATTTGTCTATGGATAAACTTTATAAGGATTCGATCTTTTGCAGGTTCCCGGATCATAGCCGGCTGCGTCTGACGATACCCTGGATCTCCTGTGTGTGCTGATCTGCTCTTTTGCGTAAACTTGTGCTTTTTTCTGTTTCAGATTTACTTTCGCATAAAAGCCTTTCTTTTTCGTTAAAAGCATTCTCCACTCTCTTTTTGCACTGACTGCAGGTCATACCCTCCACTTCCACTTCAAAATGATATGGATAATGAGAGACATCGGTATCCTCTGCTTTTACTTTTTTCACATCATCACCGGTTCCGCGGCAGACCGTTTGAAACACGTTTCATGGAACTGCGGATTCCGACGAAACAGATCACAACTAAAATGGCACAGATAATAATGGTTGACATATAGATTCCTCCTGACGTAACGCTTTTTTTCAAAATAACGAAGATGATGCCACGAATTGCTCCGTTGCCAAGCAACTCCGCAATTCTCTAAACATTCGGAATCCGCATATTTACTATGTAAATAGTCGCTTCCTCATGTTTAACGGGTTCCAAATTCAAATGTCTTATCTTGCAAGCAAGAACGACATTTTGAACTTTTTTTCACCCTGGCATCATCATACACGTTTCTGTTTTAAAAAGGAACCTTTGGTATTGATAATCTTTTTTCACTTCTTTTTTGCGTCTGTTTTCTTCGCCAAGTGCGATGTCATTTACGATCTCACCTGCCATGATCAGTCCCATGACAGACGGTGTAAAAAGCCGTACTTCCCGGGATTGCTCTGCGGTCTGTACACTTTTCTCTGTACACCCGGCGGGCAGACGCAGTGTGCCTTGCGCCTGATCGACATATCTTCGATCGGCGTGCGTGCCTTCTCTTTGGAATACACCACTTTCAGACTGTCTACTTTACGTTTCTTTAATTCCCGCCGCATGACTTTTGCCAGCGGGCAGACGGATGTCTCTGTAAATATCTGCCACTTCAAACAGTTCCGGATGGATCTTGTTTCCGGCTCCCATTGCGGAGATAACAGGTACTCCTGCTTCTTTTTGCCGCCATGACAATATCGATTTTTGTCGTCACGGTGTCAACGGCATCTACCACATAAGTGCATGACGCAAAATCAATCAGATCACGCTGGTCCGGCAGATAAAAGCAGTTATGCAGATGGATCCTGGCATGCGGATTGATCTCCAGAATACGGTCACGCATAACTTCTACTTTTTGTTTTCCGACCGTTTTTCTGGTCGCAATGATCTGCCGGTTCAGATTTGTCAGGCAGACTTTATCGTCATCGATCAGATCAAAAGTACCGACTCCGCTTCGTGCCAGTGCTTCTGCTGTATAACCGCCGACACCGCCCAGTCCGAAAATTGCAACTCGCATTTGCCAGGCGTTCCATTGCCTCTTTTCCATAAAGAAGCTCTGTTCTCGAAAACTGATTTAACATGATTCATAATCCTCCAAAAATGAATGTCTGACTCCGTTTTTCTTATATGCCACAACGGTGTCCAGATTTACGTTCTCAATACTGCGGAAAATATTGGTCTCTACATAAGGATTGACCTTTTTCATTTCCGCGATCATATGCTTGATCTCCATACGCTTCGATGCACTTTCCCCATTTGGCCTGCAGGTCGTACAAGTGTCTGTAAATCTGCATGCACACTGAATAAAGTGCAGGCTGTTATAGTCTCTCCAGTGTTTGATATCCTCTTCCCGGATCAGATAAAGCGGGCGGATCAGTTCCATGCCCTCAAAATGAATGCTGTGCAGCTTCGGCATCATGGTCTGCACCTGGCCGCCGTAGAGCATTCCCATCAGGATCGTCTCAATCACATCGTCAAAATGATGTCCCAGTGCAATCTTGTTGCATCCAAGCTCTTTTGCTTTGCTGTAAAGATAACCGCGCCGCATTCTTGCACAGAGATAGCACGGTGATTTTTCAATATTATAAACTGCTTCAAAAATGTTCGTTTCAAAAATTGTCAGCGGAATGTTTAAGATTTTTGCATTCTGCTCGATGATCTGACGGTTGCGTTCGTTATAGCCCGGTCCATCACAAGATAGACCACTTCAAATGGAAATTTGTGATGACGCTGAAGTTCCTGGAACAGTTTTGCCATCAACATCGAATCCTTTCCGCCGGAAATACAGACAGCAATTTTATCTCCTTCCCGGACAAGCTGATATTCATTGATTGCCTTTGTAAATTTGCTGAAAATAGATTTATGGAATTTTTTGCGGATGCTCTTTTCAATATCCGCATTTCTGGCTGTCTCCTGAAAATGGTTCAGCGACCATTTATCATAACCGCCTTCCAGACTGCAGGCATCAAATCCAAACCCGGAAAGCAGTTCTGCCTGATCGGTACTGATCACACCGCTTTGGCAGTATACAATGATCTTTTTTTCTGTCTGAAGTTCGTCTTTTCGCTCAATCAGCTCATTTGCCGGAATATTGAGGGCATCTTTTAAATGCCCATGATCAAAAAGCTTCCATGCTTCGGATATCCAGCAGCTGATACGTTTCCTGTTCCATATTTTTCAAGCTCCGCAAGGGAGCGCTTTTTACGTTTTCCAAAATTTTTCTCCTGTCTTTTAAAATTCCCGGTAATCACCGCGGTCTGTGACGATCTCATAGCCGATGCTTTGCGGATTCTCGCATCAAGACATTTCCGACATTCTGCCGCCTCATCCCCGGTACACAGTTTATTGTCATAGAGCATATAATTTTTCCGCACAGATACCGGTGAAAGATTCGGCATCACGACATTTGCCCCGGAAAGGATTGCCTTTTTCACGCCCTCTCGGATCGATCGTGCCAACCGCTGTTGTCGCCGGAATCATAGCGTTTGGATTCATCAGCCGCAACATGGCAACCAGATTCAAAGTCAGATCCAGACTGCCTCCTGTTTCTTTTGCAAATACCGTGTCTTTTGTGGGATAAACGGTCTGATGCCGATCATATGCGGCCTCAGTTTTTGATATAACACAGTTCCCGTGCCAGATATTCTAATTGCCAGCCCGGTGAACCCACCATAAATCCACATCCAGTCTGATAACCGGTTTCTTTTTAATATTTCAAGGCAGTGCAGTCGGTTTTCCAGGCTCATCTGCTTTGGATGCGGCATCGCATAATGCTCCGGAACGGATGTCTCTTCTCGCAGAAGATAGCGGTCTGCCCCGGCTTTGTGCATCACACGGTAAGATTCTTCTGAACGTTCGCCAAGCGAGAGCGTCACTGCACAGTCCGGATATTCTTTCTTGATCGAGCGAATGATCTCACACATCCGTTCATCATTGAAATAAGCATCCTCGCCGCCCTGCGGCACAAAAGTCCGATAGCCCAGTTCATAGCCCATCTTACAGCACTCCATGATCTGTGAAAGTGTCAGACGGTAACGCACTGCATTCTGATTGCCCCTGCGGATACCGCAGTAGAGACAGTCATTTTGCAGTAGTTGGTAAACTCGATCAGCCCTCGCAGATAAATCTTTCTGCCAAAGTGCCTGACCGCTTCTTCTGCTGCCGCCGCCCGCAGATACGCACTGGATTCTTCATCCAGATGCTCCAGAAGATACCGAAGCTCCTCCATCTGTGCATCCTGTTCTTTTCTCAGTTTTTCTATGATCGGTCTGCAATCCATGCCATTCCCCCAACCCTTTTTTTCTGCCGTTGTTTTTATTATCGCTGTTATTCTACATGGAAAACGCAAAAAAGTAAAGCCGACTTTTTATGTCAGCTTTACCGCTGTTTTGTTCTTTTAAAAATAAGGATGCCTGCAGATTGCTCCGTTTCGTTTCAGGCTTTTAACCCGGGCATCATCATATATAATACATATATTCTTCTTCGTTATGCTTTAAATATTCTTCCTCCATATCTTCGAGTGTGACACCCTGAAGTACTTTCTTCGTCTGCCGGTTCAGCGGATCGATGATCAGCTCCTGGATGACATCGGATATTTCTTCATCTTTACAGGGATCGGCTGTCTTTTCGTCTGTTATATAATAATCACCGTCGATCGCATAGACAATATCACTGACGGTTATCTCAGAAGCCGGACGTGCAAGATAATACCCTCCCTGCGGTCCTTTTGATGCTTCTGACAATTCCGGCTCTTCGAAGGCTTGCGAAAACCTGCTCCAGAAACTGCGGCGATATCCCATTTCGCTGTGCAAGGACATTCAGAGGCACATGTGCTGATTTGGAATGGATCGACAGATCTGCCAATGCCCGAAATGCATATCTGCTTTTCATTGATAATTTCATAGCTACTCCTTATCTTTATATTTCACATATGTTTACTAGGTTTTAATTATGGTATCATAAAACAGAAAACTTGTCAATACCTTCAAAACATAGTGATATGGTATGATATCTTCCATCAAAAAAAGACAACTGCCGCTGTGCAATTGTCTTTTTTTCTTTTTTATTTTAGCCTGCCAAATGCAGTATATTGATCAGAAGAATCCAGCTCAGTCCGTAATAAGACACAACTGCGACAAGGTCGTTGATCGTTGTGATCAGCCGGAGGACGCAACGGCCGGGTCTACATGGATCTTCTTGAAAAACAGCGGGATACAGGTACCAACTGCTCCGGAAACGACCATCGCCAGTACCAGAGAGAGGCCGATGCATCCGGACACCGCATAGGCAAACAGGAATGTCTTGCCTTTAAACAGTGCGATATATAATCCCACCAGAGCAAACGATATCGTTCCCAGGATCATACCATTCGAGAATCCGATCTTCATTTCTTTCAAAACAAGCTGGAACTTCTGTTTGCCGGTCAGAGATTCATCCATCAGCACACGAATCGTCACAGCCAGAGACTGGGTACCCACATTACCTGCCATATCCAGAATCAGTGACTGGAATGCCATGATGATCGTCAGCTGGCTTACTACCGTCTCAAATATACCTACAACAGAAGAAACAACCATACCAAGACCTACCAGAACGAGCAGCCATGGCAGACGTTTTTTGATACTCTCACGCAGAGGCTCTTTTAAATCTTCCTCCGCAGTCAGACCGGCGAACATCGCATAATCCTCGCCCATCTCGTCATCGACCAGTGATACGATGCTCTGCGATGTGATAACACCGAGTAGTTTATTGTTATTATTTAATACCGGAATAGAATCCTCAGAATAATCTTTCAGTTCTTCAATACAGTCATCGATCAGCTCATGACCATATACATATGGATAAGAAGTTACAACCAGATCCTCAAGCGGAGAATCCTGTCTTGCAATGATCAAATCCTTTAAATCCATGGCTCCGTAAAACGTCTGATCCTCCGTCACCATGAAAATGGTAGAAATATTATCGTTCTTTCTTCGCCTGTTCTACCAGGTCGCTCATCGCCTGCTTTACCGTAAGATTCTCGCGGATCATGATAAAGTTGGTCGTCATCCTGCTTCCGATCTCTTCATCATCAAAAAGAAGCGATCACAGCGATATCTTCTCTTGTATCTGCATCGGTCAGCTCGATCAGCAGTGCTCTTTTCTCCTTCGGGATCATCTTCAGGACATCGATCACCGCATCGGTCTCCATACTGGAAGGATCTTTGCTGCCTTTCTGACATCCATCTCATCCAGATACTCCAGCGCTGGTTTCTCATCGATATGTTCAAAAATATCGGAAAGCATCTCCGTATCCAGGATACGACAGATCTTTCTTCTTTCTACAATGGTAAGATCCGGGAACACCTCTGCCAGGTCATTCTCATGGTAATCTTCGAGCTGATTCCGCATAACGCCCGGTGAAGCATTGCTTCTGATGATACCCAGGATCTCTGATGTATAATCTTTGTTTTCCAATGTCTCATCCTCCTTATTCTGTTTTCGTAACCGTTCAGCCACACAAAAATACAGAAAAACAAAACTGTAAATGATTTTCTGCACATGACTGAACTTTCATAATTCAATTCATGAATGGGAGTCGGAAAATAGGATAAGAAATCAGAAAACCAGACAGAACGGACTGTTGCTCACTTCCCATCCTATGCTTCTACTTCGCCCATGACTGTCACAACTGTCCATTCTGTTCACCTGCCTTTGTACTGAAATTTAAGAAAAAAGTTGAGGGCTTTACAGACCCTCAACCATTATAATTCCTTTTTCTTTAATTGTAAAGCAAACTTTTTGTATGGTTTTTGTAAAGTTTGCGACCGTTCAGCCATGCGGCAAATATTGCAGACAGATGCGTTATGCCTTACTTTACAGACACTACCTGATAGTCTTTATCCTCTACGGTCTTTTTTCAGTGTCTCATCTGCGATCTCTGCATTCAGCTTTACAACTGCAGTTCCTTTTTCGTGGCTGACGATCGCTTCATCTACCTGTGGAAGTGCTTCCAGCGCTTTCTTTACAGCTGCCTCACAGTGTCCACACATCATTCCTTTGATTTCCATTGTTTTTTCCATAGTATGATTCTCCTTTTCCTTTGATTTATTTTGCATCTGTGATTTTGCATTCACAGTCTGTAACGTAACCTGATTTTTATTTTTTTTTATCTTTTTTGCATCGTACATTCCGAAGAAATTCAGACGCAGTGCATTTGTTACCACGCAGAAGCTTGATAAACTCATGGCTGCCGCACCGAACATCGGGTTTAACTGCCAGCCGAACAGCGGAATCCACACGCCTGCCGCAAGAGGAATGCCGATAATATTGTAAAAAATGCCCAGAACAGATTTTCATGAATATTGCGCAGGGTTGCGCGGCTCAAACGGATTGCCGCCGGTACATCATCCAGCTTACTCTTCATCAGCACGACATCCGCGGCATCAATGGCAATATCCGTTCCGGCGCCGATCGCCATTCCGATATCCGCCCTTGTAAGCGCCGGTGCATCGTTGATGCCGTCACCGACCATGACAACCTTTCCTTTTTTTCAGAGAGCGGATGACACTTTCCTTTCCTTCCGGAAGGACGCCGGCAATGACCTCATCAACGCCTGCCTGCCGTCCGATCGCCCTTGCTGTCCGCTCATTGTCCCCGGTCAGCATGACTACATAGATTCCCATGTTCTGCAGTTCTTTTACGGCTCTTGCACTCTCTTCTTTGATCACATCCGCTACTGCGATCGCCACCGAGCAAACGGTCTTCTTTTGCAAAAAACAGCGGCGTCTTTTCCATCTTCTGCCAGTGCTTCCACCTGGCGTTTCTGTTTCTCTGAAATTTTGCAGATTTCGGAGATAAATTTCATATTTCCACCAAAGAGGCGGCTTCCATGAAGACTGGCTGTCAGACCATTTCCCGGAAGTGCCTGAAAATCCGATACTTCCTCTGCTCTGACTTTTTTTGCCGCTCTGCCTCCAGCAGGATCGCTTTTGCCAGCGGATGCTCACTTTTCTTTTCCAGAGCAAATGCCATCTGAAGCAGCTCCTCTTCGCTTACGCCTTCCGCCGGAATGATATCGGTTACTTTCGGCTCCCCGCTTGTGATGGTTCCCGTCTTATCCAGAGCTACAATCTGCATTTTTCCGGTCTCCTCCAGCGAAACAGCGGTTTTAAACATAATGCCATGCTTTGCGCCCATGCCGTTCCCAACCATAATTGCTACCGGTGTGGCAAGGCCCAGTGCGCACGGACAGCTGATGACCAGTACGGAAATGGCTCTTGCCAGTGCATATCCAAAGGTCTGGCCTGCCAGCATCCATACGATGAAGGTGATCACTGCGATCGTAATAACTGCCGGAACAAAAACACCGGAAACCTTATCTGCGATCTTGGCGATCGGTGCCTTGGTGGCAGCCGCATCACTGACCATCTGGATGATCTGGGACAGAGTAGTATCTTCTCCGACTCTGGTCGCACGGCATTTGATAAATCCGGACTGGTTGACTGTTGCCGCAGAAATTTTATCTCCTTCTGCTTTGTCAACCGGAATACTCTCACCGGTCAGTGCCGCTTCATTTACTGCACTGTTTCCTTCCAGAACGATACCATCCACCGGTATATTTTTTTCCAGGACGCACTACAAAAAATGTCACCCGCCTGTACTTCTTCGATGGAAACGGTCACTTCCTGACCGTCCTGCAAAGAGAACTGCTGTCTTCGGAGCCAGTTTCATCAGACTCTTTAACGCATCCGTTGTCTTTCCTTTGGAATGCGCTTCCAGCATCTTTCCGACTGTGATCAGCGTCAAAATCATCGCCGCCGATTCGAAATAAAATTCATGCATATACGCCATGACGCCCGCCATATCACCCTTTACCTGGGCATCCGTCATCGCAAACAGTGCATAGACACTGTAAAGAAACGATGCCCGGATCCAAGAGCCACCAGCGTATCCATGTTCGGGGGATTTATTCAGCAGTCCCTTAAATCCACTTATAAAGAACTTCTGGTTGATCACCATGATCACCACCGTCAAAGAAGCTGTACCAGCCCCATCGCCACATGGTTTCCCGCAAAGAAAGATGGCAGAGGCCAGTTCCACATCATATGGCCCATAGACATATACATCAGTACCAGTAAAAACCAACCGAAGCAAACAGCCTTTTTTTTCAGTTTTGGTGTTTCCGTATCTTTCAGCAGTGCATCATCCTTTTATCAGCTACAATGAGCTGAATACCATTGTTATTACATTTGTACTCAAGCTGTTTTCTGAATTCAAAGAATCCCTGCTTCTGAACCGCTTTGGATAAATGTCTATTCTTCATCATTCCACTAACGTTTAAATCTTCAATACAAATAAATCTTGGTTTTCGATTTACGATTTCAGATGTGGTCTGATTTAAATAGTTTTTACGGATATTTGTTAATCTATGATTCACTTTAAGTAAAAGTTTTTCGTTTTTGATTACATTTTTAGTTTTACAGTAACTTACTCCTTTCTTATTTTTCTCATACTTTCGAGAAACTCTACGCTGTAACCTGCGTCTGCATTTCTCTAGTTTTTTAACTACTTGGCTTTTATTAATATTCTTGTATGTGTTGCCATCAGAGCAAATAGCCAAATCCTTAATTCTAAATCAATTCCTATACCATCATTATTTAGATTTTTCTTGCAGTCTGGAAATTCCACGCATACGCTAATCCACCAGTTTAATCCGTCAAAGGATATTCTCGGATTCATATATTTAGCATCTGTGGGAATACGTCCATGTTCTGCAAGTCTTACCCAGTTCAGCTTTTTGTTTGTTCGCTTTCCTGCTGGAAGAAAATCCCTCAAATTTAACGTGAGTGTCACTAAACTGTATTTTAATGTTGTCCTGATAAAATTTAGGCGTTGATTTCTTTTTAGACTTGAATCTCGGATGTTTTTGCAAACTTTTGAAAAAGTTTTTGTAGGCTATGCAAGCATCTTTAATTGCCTGTTTGGTTACATTATTGGAAACATTTTGTAGCCACGCGTATTCAGCAGAATTCCTAAGCCTTGTAAATTCTTTTCTAAGCTCTGAATCCGAAATGAACTTGCCACCTTTTTCATAATTATCCTTTTCCTTGGCTAAAGCCCAGTTATAAGCAAATCTTGCCGCACCTGCATATTGAAACATTTTAGTTTGTTGTACATTATTAGGTTCTAACATTACCCTTACGGCTTTTACCATCATTTTCTTCCTCCTGTATCAATTCTTGAACAAGTTTCTTAGCTTTATTCGCTCGTTTTCCTTGTAGCTTACAACTGAATACTGTGATTATTTGTACTAAATCTTCAACGAGTTCTTGTTGCTCAGATTTTTCAGTATTGTCAATAATCTCAATTTCACAGTTATATAGCGAAGCTATATATTCTACCAACTCAAAACCAAAACCTAAAAGCCTGTCTTTATACAAAACAACAACCTTTTCAACCTGATTTTGAGAAATGCGTTTGATTAGTTCCCGAAGTCCTTTTTCTTGTAGTCAATGCCAGAACCAATATCACTTATTATCTCAAACGGTTGTCCTTTTGCCATAAGATATGTTTTCACATTATCAATCTGTCGTTCTAAATCATCCTTTTGCTTATGACTTGAAACACGACAATATCCGATTGTAATGCGATTTCTAGGCTTTACATTCATTACTTGGCTGAGCTGTTCATCAGAATAATATCTATATCCACTTGTTGTAGTATGATGCGGATGAAGTTTTCCGTTAGAATCCCAATTTCGCAACGTTTGTGCAGATACACCTATAATTTTTGAAAATTCATGTATAGAATAATATTTACTCAAAGCATCACTTCCTTTCAATATTATTCTATACTAATAACCTATAAAATTCAACAGTTGTTTATATACTTTTATAAGTTTTATTCAGCTGTTCTTTACCTCCTAATGTTTTGCCTGGTGTCAGGATCAAAAGATATTATACGAAAAACTTTCGTATTTTTCTTATCCTGTCATCATTTCATAAGTTTCTTCAGAAGATCCACCAGCTCATCAATCGCTTCGTCTTTTCCATTGCGGATGTCCTCTGCCACGCAGGTATGGATATGATTGGACAGCAGGACTTTATTGAAACTGTTGAGTGCAGAATTGATCGCCGAAACCTGTACCAGAATATCGGCACAGTAGGCATCTTTTTCCAACATTCCTCTCACACCGCGAACCTGCCCTTCGATGCGGCTTAAACGATTGATCAGATCTTTATATTCTTTTTCTGAGCGTTCCTTTTTTCGCTCAGAACACTGACAGCAAACATGTTTTTTTCTATCTGTTCCCTGTTTTCTTCCATTTCATTCACTTCCTTTTTCTTATATACCCCTATTAGGTATTTTTTCGTATTGCATTATATACCCCCATGGTGTATTTTTCAAGTCCTTTTCCTGAAAAAATTTATGCATTAACGGATATCAGGATATAAAGAATGAACATTCATGTAAAGCTCACAGAGCTTCGCATTGCTCATGTCACGCAAAAAAGGCAGGATTTCTCCCGCCTGTTTTTGTCTGAATTCTTTATTTTGATACCTGTTCTGTTTTGCTTATATGAAAAATTCTTCCGTCGCTCTGATAAAACTTCCGGTATCTTCCACACCGGCTGTCTCATACGGAGAATGCATTGCAAGCTGCGGAAGTCCGATATCTACCGTATTCATCGGTACCTGCGTATTCGAAATATTTCCCAGGGTCGATCCGCCCGGCACATCGGAGCGATTCACAAAGGTCTGGTATTTTACGCCTGCCCGGTCGCAGAGATCCTTGAATTTTGCCGCTGACACCGCATCGGTACAGTATTTCTGGTTGGCATTGTATTTGATGACAATTCCGCCGTTTGGCGACGGCCGGTTCACCGGATCTGCCTTTTTCTATGTAATTTGGATGAAGTGCATGTGCATTATCCGCAGAAACCATAAACTTCCAGCCAGTGTCATCAGATATTCTTCATACGTTCTGCCAAGGCCATCGTTGATCCTTCGAAGCGTATCTTTTAAGAAAGTAGAAGTTGCCCCCTGCTTTGTTCCGCTTCCGACTTCTTCGTTATCCAGAACACAGTGCACCGCAATGCTCTCCTCGTGCTTTCCGGCAAGCATTCCTTCCATCGAAGCAAACGCACACTGCAGGTCATCCAGCCTTGGTGCCGAAACAAATTCTCTGTCTGCACCCCAGATCGTACCCTCCATCCGATTATAGAGGAACAGATCATGTGCAAGAATATCCTCTTCCTTTACTTTTATCTCTTCCGCAACAATTTTCAAAAACTCCGGCTTCGAATCTCCGCACCCGAGAAGCGGCAGCAGATCTTTCTGCGGATTGTAAGACACGCCTTTGTTTGCCTCCCGGTTCATGTGGATTGCCAGACTTGGGATCATGACCAGATCCCGGTCGATATTGACCAGTTCCTCTTTCAGACTGCCGTCACGCCTTACAACCACTCTGCCCGCTACCGACAGCGGCCGGTCAAACCACGGTGCCATCAGCATACCGCCATAACCTTCCACATTCAGTTTTGTGTAGGCATTTTCTACCCGCATTTCCGGATTTTCCTTGATCTTAAAAGCCGGAGAATCGCTGTGGCTGGCAATGATATGAAACTTCCGACACTCCTTCTTTGGAATCGAAAATGCAATCAATGCCGAATGATTTCTTGTTACGATATATTTCCCGCCCGGCTGTAACTTCCAGTATTCCTGCTCTGAAAGAAGCTGATATCCGTTTTCTGCAAATTTTTTCTCCATCTCTGCCGTTGCCTGAAAAGCCGTCGGACTTTTTTTTAATAAAGGCAAGGAGAGATTCTGTTGTTTTGTAATGCATATAGCTACCTCACTGTTTTATCTATTATTTGGAAATTTTTAAAATTTATCTCAAATGAATCTGATAAATAAAATACCACAATATCTGTTAGAATACGCTGTTCAGTTTCTCTTATTATACTGCAACTTCCAAAAATATGAAAGCAGGAGTAATGCGATATATTTCTTCAATTTATAAGTTTTCAGGAAATAAAAACAGTATTTCATCAAGAACAATTTAGTGCAAATAATGTAAAAATTCGATTCAATCAAAAAATATTTAGGAGATGGAATGGTGGTATTTCAATTCACGAGGTCAATTTCTGACAGAAACATAAAACACGAGTGTGTGAAACTTTTTCTGTAAATTAACAAATAATAGGTTCTTCTATGATAAAAAATCATAGGATGGCCTATTATTATGGCAAGAGAAAAGAAACCTGTTCACAAAGTACAAATGACCGAAGGAAAAAGAAATATTATCCACCGGCTTCTTGAAGAGTATGATATTCAAACGGCTGAAGATATTCAGGAAGCTCTCAAAGATCTCCTGGGTGGCACAATCAAAGAAATGATGGAAGCCGAAATAGATAACCACCTTGGCTACAAAAAATCATTTCCATGTATGCCAAAGGAATGACTACACGCCAAATTTCGGAAACGATTGAAGATATCTATGGCTTCGAAACATCTGAGAGTTTTATTTCTGATGTAACAGATAAGATACTTCCGCAGATTGAAGACTGGCAGAATCGACCGCTAGACGACGTGTATCCGGTTCTTTACATTGATGCAATCCATTATTCTGTACGTGATAATGGCGTTATCCGCAAACTTGCTGCTTATGTGATTCTTGGCATCAACATGGAAGGAAAAAAAAAAGGTTCTTACCATTTCAGTAGGCGATAATGAAAGTGCGAAATACTGGCTTTCGGTTATGAACGAATTGAAAACCGGGGTGTAAAAGATGCTTTGATCATTTGTGCGGATGGACTTACCGGTATAAAAAGAAGCGAACTGCCGCTTTTCCGAAAAACGGAATATCAGCGTTGATCACATCAGGTACCTTTAAAATACGTTCCTGATAAAGACAGAAAAGCATTTGCCACAGATTTAAAAAACGATTTACCAGGCTGCTGATGAGCAGAAGGCTCTGGCTGCTTTAGACCGTGTGACAGAAAAATGGAGTCCGAAATATCCGAATTCCATGAAAAGCTGGAAGCAAAACTGGGATGCCATTGCCCAATTTTCAAGTTTCATGAACGGTAAGAAAAGTGATTTACACGACCAATGCCATCGAATCCCTGAATTCCACCTACCGGAAGCTGAACCGTCAGAGAAGCCCTTACGGACGTGACCGAATGTGCCATCTTCGTTGACTGATTTTACCCGATTTCTACTCACACGCCCCTTACGGGACGTGACGCACATTCATTTGTGAATGGGCTGACGGTGGTGGATTTCTACTCACACGCCCCTCATACGGGACGTGACTCGTTTTTCTTCACCTTGCTTCTTTTGTTCATTATTTCTACTCACACGCCCCTCATACGGGACGTGACGCTTTAAGTGTACCTGCTAAAGAACCTTTTATGATTTTTACTCACACGCCCCTTACGGGACGTGACTTCTTGGTTGGCGTTTTTGATTTTTATTTTGGTATTTCTACTCACACGCCCCTTACGGGACGTGACCAATCCTCTCTTTCGTATTTGTCAACTATTTTCTATTTCTACTCACACGCCCCTTACGGGACGTGACCTCGTTCGCTTTCGCCTCTGCTCTCGCATTGCAATTTTTACTCACACGCCCCTTACGGGACGTGACATTCCAGAATCACTTATTGCTTGCTCTAACAAACATTTCTACTCACACGCCCCTTACGGGACGTGACAAACTTATCCGGTTCCTCTGATCGGTGACGTTGAATTTCTACTCACACGCCCCTTACGGGACGTGACAAAAGGTCGTAATTATATCGGCAGTGTCGGTGTATTTCTACTCACACGCCCTTACGGGACGTGACACTGACCCATTAGCTCAGTCATTCCAGTTTGATAATTTTACCACACGCCCCTTACGGGACGTGACCGCTACATTTTTGTATTTATGTAACGGAACATTTCCACATATTAAGGACGGACTTATTTCTGCTGATATCATTTATATGATATCGCATATATAACTTATTTATTATAATGTTTTTTCAGGCGAACCTCAAGTGGTTTTGAATCATCACACCTTCGCTACCTTCAAATAATAATTACGCCTTCTGGATCATATGTTTTTCTCAGCACCTATATGTTCAATTTTCTTATTCCAGTTGTTCCCAAGATAATAAAATAATTAATTTTAATAAACTATCTTTTTAATTTCAAAAAGAGGAATAATCTAAATCAGCTTCAAAAACAGAATTCTGTACTCGTTGTGCATGATTTTGACATTCTTTCGCCACTTTTCTTAACCTGGTTTTCCTCTTTGCACTGACAGTACTAACATCATAACTTATTAAAACCATCATTTTATCTCACCACCTATTTTTGCAGATATGGTGGATAGCTCTCAATGTCGCCTCGTATATATTTGGCAAGCAAATTGCTCTGCACATACGGTAATAATCCAAATGGTATCTTTTGCTTCAGATACGGATGCATTAAATCAGTACGTTTCTTTTCCTGCCATTTTGACAATACTTTTTCCTGCCATCTGCATTTAACCAAACCGCTCCTGAAATCTGCTTTTCAAAATCTTTTTCTCCTATAATCTGCAGATTCAATAAAGTGATAACAAAACGTTCTACAATACATCTTATTTCTTCCACCATATCGCAGGCCAATGATACACGACCGCTTCGCAATGCATGACAATATCCAATATAACTATCCAATCCTACTGTTTCCAATGCCGCTGCAAATTCATTTGTTGCAAGTGTATAAACAAATGATAAAATTGCGTTTACCGGGTCCAACGGCGGACGTTTTGTTCGAAACTCAAAGCTAAACGGTACTTTTGTATTTGTTATCAATCGATTGAAAATTGAAAAATAATTCTGTGCACAATATCCTTCAATACCCATAACTTCTTCTATTGTCTCTGCTCTATAAACATTCTCAATTCCGTCATGTAAAATCCCCAGTACTTTTTGTATTTCCTGATTATCTCTCAATTCTGCATTATCATGTAATGTTCTGCGTATTACCTGCCTGGTATTACTGAATTTTGTTGCCATCGTATTTTGTGCCAGCTGCAATCCGCATGCTCTGAAACAGTCAATTTGTTCTACACGGAGAAAAACATTTCCTTTGTCTCTCCACAAACTTTTGCCAGAAATTTCCCCTGTGGCGACATAAAATTAATTGGAATCAGCTTTTCCACGCACTTTCCCATCAACGCCGGCGAACATCCAAGATAACTAAAACACACAATATTTTCCACATTTTCAAAAGGAACTGAAGTTTAATTTCTCCTTCTGCCTTGCAGACAAGATTTTCACCGTCCAACATCAAATACATCTGTTCATTTGTCACATATATTGTATTTAAGAGTTTTCGCATAACGGTTCCCTCTCAATCTTTTTTATCTCTTTTTTTTTTAAATCAGGGATTTTTCTCATGGATGGCATACATACATCTTTCATAGAACATCCATTACAGTTTTGATTTTTTTTCGAATCGGCGGGATTTTTTCCTGCTTTTTAAAAAATCCCGCATTTCTGTCAAAAAGTCTCTTTAATTCTTCATTATATTTTTCAAAATTTTCTTTTAATGGCAATGATATTCTTTTCTTCACATCTGCATAATACAGAACACCGTCACAGTCCCTCCAAAAATAGAATCCACACACAGTTTCTGTGCAAAAACCTGCATCAGATCATCTTCCCGATAATCTTTTTCTTTTTGGTTTTGTTGGTTTATATTCTACAATAGTCAGTTTATATCTTTGATTGTCATCTTTTATCGTAATCCCTGTTTTATCTTTTTTAATTCTATACAGTCTGTTACACCATATAAATTGTATTGCTCATCATCATTATAAACCGGAACCGAAGTATATACTTTTTTGCCTCTTCCTGTATAACTTTTCTCCGGATCATGTACTCGATCATGTAGCAGATTTGCTTTTTGTTACGAATATATTCTCGCCCCAGGATTTATTAATTTCTATCAATCCCCAACGATGGGGACAATACATGTAATGCTGTATAGATCGGATTGTTATCTCCTGGCTTTTCATAATTTTTCGATCAGTTCTACTCCTTCCGGCATCTTTTCATCCACTTCAATTTTATAATCATCAAAACAACGAGGAATCTCATTTTCTTCATCCACTTTTATTTTTTCAAACAGTAAATGTGACGGACAATTGCCCAATATATTGCTGTGTTTGAACACATACAGCTTTCGCATACACATCTTTCCTCTTGCAAACACTATGATCATTCTCAAACATATTTATGATTGCTTCCCACAAAAGTTCCAGATCTGCTTCTGATAAATCTGTGGTCTTATTTGCCAGTGTAAAGAGATACATAACCTTCTGCCCGATATAATGCATACGGAATGATGCTTTTCTTTCCCATTTCCGTCTGACCGGTTTCCTGACGCTCATCCGTTGTGCGTGCCTGTCTTGTAATCGTAATATCCTCTATATCGATTGGCGAAATACTTCTGGCAAAATTAAGCTGTACCGGCCCTCTGACAATACCACAAGGATCATTACCTGTCGACATTACTGCTCCAAAAGTTCTCACATCATAATAATTCTTACACATGTATGCACGAGCTTTTTTAACATCATCCTCATTTCTGCCATTATTCTTTGTCTTCAATCCTTCTGCTTCATATCTTTGCTGTAAATTTACTGTTCAAGGCTTTATCCGGTTTAATCAGAATGTTATATCCCGCTTCTCCTTCTTTTACCAGTTCTACATAATTTCTGATTTTTCTCTTCAGGCAGACATCCGTAACATAACCATATCCTGACTCAGAGTCTATTCTCGGTGCATTTCCTGCATCCGGATCCCCGTTCGATTTCCGTTCTCCACATCAAAAAGCATTATAAAATCATATCTGTTCTCCAGTGCCATAATTTATTCCTCCATTTCGTCTCTATTCATTTTTTATTGTTCTTCTTTCTTTTCACTCTTCTTAAAAAGCTCCGGTATTTGCTGGTAATATCCTACAAAAAATTCTCCCTGTTCTGTACGTCGCAACATTTCCGGAAATTTTCCATCCAGTAGTTCTATGATTTTCTGGATTCTCTCATTATACTTATAACGATAATTTGCATTTTTTATTTTTTTAAGTGATTCTGACTAAGCCGTATCAATTTAGGAAAAATCAACGCCGGTTTTACCGATGCTGATGCAAAATATGCATCTTTAATGGTTCTGTTTAACTCTGTCCCTGCTTTGCATCTTTCTGCAGCTGTTCCAATACTACTGCAAACAACCGTCCGCACAAATATGCCGGACTCTTATTTTTTCTTCATTCAATCCCACTGTAATCTCCTCCTTTTTGTCATTTCTGTTAAGATATGCCTTTACTATACCGCGACGAATCCTATTGATGTTTCGATCAATTCGGATTCTTCGCAGAGTATTTTCAAATAATGCCACCGGATATTTTCCGCCATATACTACTGCATTTAACAACCCTGCCATTAAAGCCGGATTTACTTTATCATTCTTACTCTTCGGTGAAATCAGTTCTTTTTCAATCATCCAGAGAGGCACCGGCTTTTGTTCCTGTACCACCTGTATTTCCTGTTGAAATCTTGCAATATTCCACAACACATCTGCATATTTCTTACGAATAATAAACTTTACCGAAAGCCTAGAAGAATTAGGCTTTAACCCCAGCATATAAAAATCAACACTTGGATCTACAGTACTTAGATTTTCCAGCCTTTTGCAGTTATTTTTTTCCTTCCCTGGCATCTTCCATCATCTTTTTTTCAACATTTCTTCTGTCTGTTCTGCATTTAAAGTATCAGACTCTCCAAAAAGCAACTGGCTGAACAGATCTTCACACTTATCTTCCGTATCCATTGCCCAAAAAGACCATCGTCATATCTTCCAGCATATGTTTGTGTTTTTGAGACGCAAGAAGATAATTCAATGCTTCTGTATATTTTTTCATCATTTCTTCTGAAATTCCGCTGTTATAGGACTGTTCATTTCCATAAGAATTTTCAGAAGGATTATTATAACCGATCAGCACACTTCCTGTTGCAAGTCCTCCATATACCCCTTTGATCTTACTGTGGATTCTCGCAAGCGGTTTTTCTTCACCAGAAACTGCACATTGTGCAAGATAAGCATCTTTTGCTTCTGCTTTTTTGCTTTTCATAATACATGTTCCATTTTTGGGCAAACACTCGTTCATCCTGAAGATAATGTCCAGGTCTTCCAGTCAGACAGAACACATATCCTGATTTTGCATAATCTTTTTGTAATCTTAACAATTCCTGGTTTTCTGTCTGTTCTTCCGGTTTCCAGTTGAGAAGAAATTTTCGATACGCATTCACAAGCGGTGTATCCATTTCTTCAATAAATTTCAGGTTTGTTTCTACAAAAGTCGCATGGGATTTTTGTGCCTTTCCCGTCCGGTCTGTTGGTGTCAGTCCTTCTTTTTCCAAGTTCAATCCAAACAAATATAACGGTCTGTGCTCTGCTATATTGGCATCAATTCCTGGTTTTTCTGTTCTCTGAGGCATTTTCAGATCCTGCGGCACTAATTTCTTTTTTATTTTTTTTCCCGACTGTTACTTCTGTTTCTTTCTGAATATTTATAATATGATCAATCTCGCCTTCTTCCGTATGCTACCTCATAATGTATCTTTACCTTCGAATATCCTTCCGGAAGTACCTTTTCTGCTCGCCGACAGCATATCATAATAATCACATAATGCTTTTATCAGCATCGCAATCCCTCCCTGTATTTTTGAACATCAATGACTCCCTCAATCATGTGCGGTCTGTAGTATAATGTTTTTGCACGATCGGAGAATTTGGGATTTTCCCAGTCTCCATTAATGGGTTTCCCCTGTCTTCAAACTGTACCTCATAACTCATATATCCGAGATCAACATCCCCATTTCCTTGATTCTGTCGCTTATCATTTCTGTATCAAACGTATCTACCAGTTCTATTCTTTTTACCGGAAATTCACTGCACCCAAGACATGGTGTCCGAAACCATTGACCTTTTTCCAGTCTTCGTTTCAAAATGTTATAATGCTTATTTTCTCCGTCATCTTCTCGATTATTTTTCAAGCCGGTCAGCTCAAAGTGAAATTCTATACCATATTTCACTTTTTCAGAACCATTGTTGCCCTCTGACTTCTGCTTTGAGAAGTATAGATACAAGGATCTCCTCCTTTCTGTTTCATCTGATTTTTACTGCACTGAGCAGTACCTTATCTTTTACTTCATTTCTTCGAATATTTGCAAAATCAATCTCCTGAAATACAATGATTTTGTCAATCACATAACGGATTGCCGGTTTCCAGTACACACTCTTTAACATTCCTTCCAATGCTCCCGGTGTCGGAACATCATAGCTGACTCGTTCCACTTTCAATTCCGGTCGCGTAAAGCATGCATAATCTCCTTCCACTATGATTTTAAATCCATATCCCATTGTTTTTCACCTCTTCTTTCATAAAAAAATAATCTTGTGCTTCCAATAAAATTCCTAAATTTTCGTCATAATAATCTTCATTTGTCAGACAGTATATTCCCGTACCAAAATCGTCTGCAACATGTTGTTTTATCAACTCATCCAATTCTTTCTTAGTAACTGTACAGGTATACTTTTGCGGCTCCTTCTCATTTTCGATTTTTGTATATCTCAGAGTATCCACCAGTTTTCTGCTCTTTTCATCTCTTGGTACAACAATAGAACATGTCCTATCAGGGATCAGTTCAAATTGTTCTGCATAAGTCTGAAATGGCAGATTTTCAAAAGACCTGCACTTTATATGCATCGTATTTTTTCTGAATATTCTCTTGTTTTAAGAAAAACACTTCTTCATAGTATTCTTCAATACATTCCGGCTGTGAAATATCTTTATACTCCGCCAACAAACGTTGCGTAATATTCATCTTGTCATTCTGTGCTTCATTTTCAAATTCAAACACAAAAACTTCACCCTTATCCCGCTTTCCTTCTCTGTTACATCTGCCTCCCGACTGGAGAATACTGTCCAGACCATTCAATTCACGAAAAACGGTATATACATCCAAATCAACTCCTGCCTCAATAAGCGATGTAGAAATAATCGTAATCCTTCTCTCTTCCGGTATATTTCCATCTGGAAAATCTTCATCCAGGCTTTTCAGTTCTTCTCTGATAGCCTGCAGAACTTTTTGTCTGTCATATGCAGTCATATAAGTCGATAAGTGATATTTTCTTCCTGTACACATCTGAAAAAGTTGTCTTGCATTTTTTCTTCTTGTTTACGATAATCAATCTGGACGGATACTTTTCACTTTTAGCTAATAGTCCTTCCGGACTTACTTTTCCCATATTGATATATTGACATTTTTGAAACTTTTCAAAAGCGTCTTATCCTTGATCAAATTTTTCGATTCGATTATTTGCCGGTGCATAAAGCTTCAGCAACTTTTCAAAATCAGGCATCGTTGCCGTAAGAAAAACAGCTTCGCTGTTCAGATATTTCGTTATATAGGCAATTCCCTGAAGACATGGCTGTAAATAATCCTGCGGCATCATATGTGCCTCGTCAAAAATCAGAATACTGTCTGCCATATTGTGCAATTTTCGAAGTTTTCCTCTTTTATTTGAATAAATGCTTTCAAAAAACTGTACTGCTGTTGTTATGATAAATGGAGCATCCCAATTTTCTACTGCTATTTTAGCTGCTTCTCGATAATCCTCATTTAAATCCACCTTCTCATCATAAGAAAAAAGTTGACTGATGTCTTAAAATCTCCAGATTATTTCCAAAAAGTTTTTCAAAAACCTCTGCTGTCTGATCAATAATACTGTTATACGGGATCACATAGATAATTCTTTTTTTTTTTTCGCTATTGCTCTTTGCAGTGCTATTTTCGCACTCGCTAATGTTTTTCCACTTCCGGTTGGCATATTTATAAGGTAGATGTGTGCATCTTTTGTACTGTTTCGATATGCCTGCTCCTGCAAAGCAAGCTTCTCGTCTTCTGCAATTCTGTTTTTACTTCAAACGCCTGTAACTGAACATTTATTTTTTCAAGACACTTTTCAAAATCAGCCTGCAATTTTCTCACTACTTCTGTACTTCTGCAAAACTCCGCGGTGTCTGTTGAATCTGCATCTACCAGACAGGAAAATAAATATCTTGTCAGAAATGTAAACTTATCAATTAACCAATCCGCATTTCTTCCGCAATCCGCAAAGAAGAAACTCTTCGCCATTTTCGAATATCTAATTCCGGCAGTTCCAGTTCTTGCTTGTAGGCATCGTAATCCTCAAACGTCCTGTTCATTCTGCCTTTCAGACTGTTATCCTCATCATTTCCAAATCCCCCATTTGGGATTCCCGTGTGATGTCCTGCAATGCAATACTGCATCATCAGATTCATTGGCTTTGGATACTTTTCACCCACTGCAATTGCTCCACAGGTTGAATGTTCTACA
>VOFD01002798.1_pt1 | contig 28232 bp, 28 predicted proteins | sample 5384101 | NCBI WGS metagenome assembly VOFD01 (sample SAMN12384723, study PRJNA508395) | human gut metagenome | isolation source: healthy gut C | host: Homo sapiens
TGCATAAGCTGAAAAAGGAGGTCCGATAAAAGCTGCGAAAGACTTCAGTTCCCATATCGTTACTGATATAACGGGAACAAGAAACGGCACAACAGATTCTATTTCAGTAATTTGCACAGTTTTTCATACCTGAGGACAACTCGCTTGATATTAACTTTGTAACGATCAAAAAAGTATGAAAACGAGTATGAGCAGATCGACTTTCAAAATCCTCTTCTACGTGAAGAAGGGCAGCGAGAGAGCCAACGGCTATCTCCCCCTAATGTGCCGTCTTACGGTAGACGGCGAAATCAAGCAGTTCAGCTGCAAGCTGGACGTGCCCCGAAACTTTGGGACGTGAAAACGGCCTCGGGCTGGGCGTGAAACGCGAGACGCTGTTGAAACTCTTCGAGCAGCACAACGAGGAGTTCATCAAGAAAGTGGGACACAGCCGCGTGCAGGGAACATACAACCGCTACCGTACCATATACAGGCACCTTTGGCAGGCAGTGCGGTTTCAAGATACGGCTGACCTATCATGTGGCCCGGCATACGAACGCCACCACCGTGCTGCTCGCACGGTGTACTATCGAGACCGTAAGCCGTCTTTTGGGGCATACGGATTTGAAAACCACCCAGATATATGCCCGGATAACCAACCAGAAGATCAGCAGCGACATGGAAATCCTGTCCCATAAGCTGGAAAAGATGGAGAAGGAAATATGCGATGCCATCTGAGGAAATGGTATTTATGAAAAAATTTCCGTACGGCGAAATTTTTTCTGCCGGAAAACGCTCCGAAAGCGCAGGGACGGACGTAAGAGGGATTCAGAAGGCGAAAACTGCGACCGACGTAGTGCATGTGCGACAAGGAAAAGAACTGTCCGGGAGCCCCTTTTCATGCCGTACCCCGGCATGAAACCACTTTTCTCTCCGGCTGTGGTGAAGGCTCTCCTGCTCCCTCTGCATTGCATATGCTTCCATGATTTTAAAAGACTCCGTATTTCGGAAGGAACAACGTACACATACAATTTCTCCGGAACGGCCGACTTTCCTGTCACTTCCCTGTAATCCTCCCCAAAATCAACACCGCCGTATAAACTGCATGAAAGCCCGGGCACGCTTCCTGTTTCCAATCCCATATCTGCTCCTTCCGCAACATCACGTATTGCCGTTCTCATTTCATATCCTTGAATATTTCTCCAAACATACCAAAGACAGAAAAGCTGCATGGAATCTAAATTCTCACCGGACAGACAATAGATAGAAGGAAGGAATCCATCATCCTCATTTCTTGCGGCAAAAATAGTTGTTTTTCAGGCCGGTCCCGCAAGGCGGCCCTTCGGGCTGGTTGCACGTGAAAAAATCTTCCTCACGCTTCGCGTGAGCGTATTTTTTCACGGCAAGCCTTGCCGGAGACCGCCGAAAAACAAACTGGAGGAAGCACAAGAAATAAGAATGCCTACCCGTGTAGGCCATGTATAACTCAAAAAAATATAAAGCTATGGCAGACAAGAGCGCAGAAAAGGAAAGACTGTTCAACGAGTGGTTCACTGCATCCTATGACAGGTTGAGAGGGACGTTACGCCGGTACGGAATGCTGGACGAGGACAATTTCCATGACACCTACCTTTTTGTAAGAAGGCAGGTGCTGGTTCCCGGAAAGGACATAACGGACTATGACGCGTATTTCATCGGATGCTACAAAAAGGCGGCCCTGGTAAAGATTAAAAGGGAGAATCGGTATGCACACCCTGAAGATGATTTCTTCCTCCGATGTGGCGAAGAGGCAAAATTCCTTTCCGAGGACGACCTGAACGGGTGCGAGCGGCTGGTAAGAGACATACTGCGTTTCGTAAGGCAGAAGTTCTCCTACGAGGAGTACCGGATGTTCATGCTCAGGTTCTATGAGGCGCAGTTCTCGTTCAAGGCACTGGCGGAATGCATGGGTATCTCGGCATCGGCCATATCGCAGAAAGTATGCAGGATAGTGGACGCGGTACGTACCCACAGCGGTTTCGCATGGAGAAGTCAGATGCTGGCGGTGGAAAGCTTCATGTATTGAAAAAATTGTTTAACGGAAAAGTAAGAAAGTTATGGCACTGATAGTATACAACAGGGAAAACTCCCGTCCGCAGGAAGTCACATACAAGGGAAAGCGGACCATCAACCTTGACAGCAGGGGGACCGTCTATCTGTCAAAGACGATGTCAATCGAATTGGGAATCCTCGGTGGCGGACGGGTGAACTTCGCCCACGACGACGAGACGGATGACTGGTACATCTGCCGGGCCGATGACAGCGAGGGGTTCATTGTCTGGAAGGATAAAAGATGCGCAAGGTTCTCGGCGGGGTTTATCGTGCAGAGACTCATGCGGCAGGCGAAGGTGGAGAGGAAGAGCGTGCAGTTCATGATGGCGAGGATGCCGGTAGAGATTGGCGGAGTGGCCTATTACAAGATACTGCTCTCGAATCCGATACTCAGATAGAGGCATGGGCCGGAGGAGTCCGGCTGTATATGACATGACGGAGACAGGTGCATCCGACGGGACAGGAGCCCGGAGGATGTGCCTGTTTTTATGCGCCGCCATGTTTACACACGGACATGCGGTTGTCACCGGCCGGCATAAGGTCACTCCGAAAAGACCGGGAAACGGCATTGCCGGAGGATAATGATACCAGTACGGAATGTGCCGCCATTACGGAAACGGATCGTCCCACCGGTACACGAACGGCCCGCCCCAATTTCAGAATAACATAATGACATAATAAAATAAGAGTCTTTTTTTATAATGGAATCCCCGTATCTTATTGCCATATCGGAAAAATGTTTCCATGTCCCGCCATGTTATGCCAATGTTGTCACCGGATCATAATTCATAAAGAAAAAAACACTCTGTGTATAAGTATTTTACGAGCAAATTAAAGTCGTTCATCCGGTGGAAAGAAAATGAAGGAGCGACCGGTATGACAACCGACCGCCCCTTCATTCACGATCCCGTACGGAACTTTTCTAAAGTTCCTCCGGCCTGGTTCTCGCCTCCCGGTAGCAGCCGTCAAGCAGCTTCTCGATGTCGGAAGAACGGTACAGTATCTTGCCGCCCAGCCGGGTGAAGGCAAGCAGACCGCTGTCACGGTACTGTTGCAGGCTGCGGCGGCTCACTTTCAGCTTTTCAGCCAGTTCGCGGTCCGTATAGAAGTTCTCGCCCGCCATCGCCGGTGACCTGCCGGCAAAGAGACGCTCCATGGAAACGGAGAGACGTTCGACGGTGGAGAAGAACTCTCTTATATGCTCGCTGCTCTCACGGGTGAGCAGACGGTTATCGGTATTCATCATGACTTGATCTTTTTTTTGTTCGACATTCGTTTTTCATGGCCTTTCAGATCGACCTTCCCATACTTTCAGCCCGCTTGCGGCGCTCCTCCACTATCCGGATGATACTTTCCACGTCCCCGGGCTTGTAATATGTCTTGTGGCAGATCTGTGTGTATGCCAGCGTGCCGTTGTCACGGAGGGTCTGCAGGGTTCTCGGGCTGACCTTCAGCAGCAGGCACACCTCCTGGTTGTCCAGCCATTTCTTCTCCTCCATGTCGCCGTACAGCCGGCAGAGGGTGTCCAGCCGGTCCGCAAACGTCCGGAAGGCCGAGAGCATCGCCTCGAAGGTCCTTGCCTCAATGTTCACTATTTCCATAATCACTGTAATTTCAGGTTTGACATCTGTTTCATTCTCTTTTCGGATCCGGATTCCGTTCCGCAATTTAGTGAATCCCGGCGGAACGTCCTGAATTTCAAGACAGGATGACTACCTTTGACACCATATGCGTACTTGTTTCATCTGCAAAGTAAATGATTGTTCCCGGATATGGTTCCGCCCCTTCATCAGATGTCATTATATGTCATCAGATGTCATGGAAATCGGATTTTAATATTCATTTGCTTTTAGTAAACAGACGTTCAGATCCGTTCCCGAAGAGTGGGAAATTTCCGGTGCGTATATTTGTGAAGTCATCACCGTCAGACTGATCCAACAATATGAATAACACGGCAAACCCCGCCAATCGGACCCGTCCGTTTCACAGCACTTGTTATTATCGTTTTATTTGCTTCCGACAATCGGGCAAACGGGTAGACCGTGCCCACAGTATCAACCATCTAAAATCCATGTACAATGAAAAGTGAACCGACTGAAAAAACGAAAGGGAAGAAAATGGCGGTATCCGAAACCGCAGACAGAAAGAACGGCCGTAGTCCCGGAGCCGGCCACGACGAGTGGTGGGAAAGACTCATGATGGAACCCGGTCCGGGGGAATCCGCCGGTACGGATGCTTCCGTGACGGAATCGATGATTCCATCCGGGCTCGTTGCGGAGGAGGTATCCGGGGAGGCGAGAAGAAAGGACACCCCGCCGGAACCGGAAGACCCCGTGAGAAGAAGAACGAGCGGCAGGCAACGCAGGGCCTCGCTGGAGGAGTACCGGGAAACGTACCTCACCGTCCCGAAGATCAGGAACCGCAAGACGGTGTTCGTCAGTGAGGATGTGAGGGACGAACTGGACGCCGTCGTCCGCAGGCTCGGCGGGCGTGGCATGAGCGTTTCCGGACTGCTGGAGAACCTTGCCAGGGAGCATCTTGCCGCCTACCGTGGGGACATCGAGCAGTGGAGAAAAATCTGACAGCCTGTTACCGGGCGTGGAGTATACCCGATGTATGCACTGTTCCCTGTATACCCGCTTCAATGTGGAAAATGCGGGGATTTTTTCTGTGGGGGGAGCAAGGGTATGTTTCCGGATTCCCGAAAACCCTTGCTCCCCGCGCCCGGCGGTTGCTGGGAGGGCAAATCCGCTCCCGCCGGTCGCAGATTTTGGAATGAAAGAAGTACGGACGAAAAAAGAAAAAACATATGACAAACGATGTGAATGGGATGAAGAAAAATGTGGCCGTCCGGCACTGGGCAGGACGCGTAAATTGACCAGAGGCGTGACGGTGAAGTTCTCCCCGTCAGCTACGAGGCTCGCAGGTTCAGGGCAGGGAAGTCCGGCCGGAGTCTGGCGGTCTATATCAGGGAGGCAGCACTGGCGGCCACCGTTACGGCAAGGCATACACCGGAGGAGAACGCACTGTTGCGCAGCCTGGCGGGAATGGCGAACAACCTGAACCAGCTGACAAAGCTCTCGCACCAGACCGGCTTTTACAGGACAAGGCTGCTGATAGAGGGGCTGCTGGGAAAGCTGAAGCGGATCATGGATGATTACAGGCCGAAAGGAGGATAGCCTCATGATAGGGAAGATCAGGAAAGGCCGCTCGTTCAGCGGCTGCATACGCTACGTGACGCAGAAGGACGACGCAAAAATCATCGCCTCGGAAGGCGTGCTGCTGGGAACGGTGGAGGAGACGGCACGCAGTTTCCGGTGGCAATGCCTGCTGAATCCGGACGTGGCGAAACCGGTGGGGCACATTGCGCTCAGCTTCAAGCCGGAGGACGCACCGAGGCTGACCGACGCGTTCATGGCAAGGCTGGCGGAGGAATACCTGGAGCTGATGGGGATACGGAACACGCAGTTCATCGTGGTGAGGCATCACGGGACGGACAACCCGCACTGCCACATCGTCTTCAACCGGGTGAACTTCGACGGGAAGGTGATTTCCGACAGCAACGATTTCAAGCGCAACGAGAAAGTGACAAAAATGCTTAAGGACAAGTATTCGCTCACCTATTCCGAAGGCAAACAGTCCGTTAAAACGGAAAAGCTGCATGCTTCCGAAAAGGTGAAATACGAAATATACCGTGCGGTCAAGGAAGCTTTGAGGAGTGCAGATACATGGAAAGAATTTCAAAATAAGCTCTTAAAAATGGGCGTGGAAATGGAATTCAAGTACAAAACACTAATGAAGTGCAGGGCATCCGCTTTATAAAGAACGGTCTGTCATTCAAGGGAAGTGGGATTGACCGCAGTTTCAGCTGGTCAAGGCTGGATGCGGCATTGGACCATAACCATGTCACGTCCCTGGAAAATGACGTTTCCCAAAAGCAACCGTACCATGAACAAAGTCATGGTTCTGTTATTGATAACCTGGTCGAAGTCACCGGTACGGGTGGCGTGTTCATGCCGTCGGTGGCACCGACGGAGGACGAGAAAGAGGCGGAACGCCTGCGGAGAAAGAAGAAGCGCAGGAAAGGAAGGAGTTTGTGAACCATATGTATAACAAAAAACTTTGAAAGATGAAAGAGGAAAATTATCTGGAAGGCATCTACGGATGCCTTGAAAGGATCGAGAAGAAAGTGGAGACGCTGCCCGTGGAAGGCACAAGCCCCGCAGTTGGAAACCGGACCAGTTCCCCGGAAGGGATTGCGGAACTGAAAATCCGTCTGGAACGCCTGCAATCCGCGGTGGAGAAAAACGGCTTGGAAATAGCAGCGGTACGTAACCATACCGTCCGGTTGTCGGAAGGCTGGCCGTTGTCTGCCGAAACGTTTGCCGGGGAGATGGAAAAGATTAGATACTGCCTGAGTCAAGACTGCCAAGCTGTAAAGGAGACAGTGAGACGGCTGGATGAGAGAATGGTCCTGCTGAAAAAGGAACCGGAGCGCAGACTGGTGACCTACCGTCTGGAAAGCGCATCCAAGGCAGTGGTAACGACAGCTTCAGCACTGATCCTGGCACTGATCATTTCCGTCTGGACCAACTGCAACCAGTACCGCACGAACCGGCTTTTGAAAGATGCCGATTTGAAATACCGAGCCATCAGGATCTGCCTGCCGGGGATGATCCCGACATCGCCTTCCTTGAGAAGCATTTCACCATCAAGCGGGACGAGGAAAAGATCCGGCGTGTGGAAAGGCTGGTGACCGCTTTTGAGGACTCGGTCAGGAACCGCATCCGTAACCATGAAATGGCAGCCTACAAGGACAGTCTGGCGCACCGGCTGTTCAGGGAGGCACAGGAAATCAGGAAGCAACTGGACAATCCCAATTCAAAATGACTGCACTATGGCAACAATCAGAACCAAATTCAGGTCCTCGTCCGCGGAAGGCAGGGAGGGCGCACTGTATTATCAGGTGATTCATAACCGTGTGGTCAGGCAGATCAGTACCGGATACAAACTTTTCGCTTCGGAATGGGACCAACGTTCCGAAGCGGTCATTCCCTGTCAACATCCTGCAGGGATGGAACGGGACAATTATCTTCTATCGGTAGGGGAACGGATAAGACGGGACAAAATCCGACTGGAAAAGGCTATCAGGACATTAAGCCAATCCGGTCCGTTTACAGCGGATGATATCGTCATACGTTTCCATGACAGCGGACAAGAACCTTCGTTTAACGACTATATCCGGCAACAGATAGTAAGGCTGAAACGTTTGGGAAAGATACGGACCTCTGAAACCTATACAGCCGCGCTCAAAAGTTTCAGCAGTTTTATGAAAGGTAGCGATATACTGTTTGGCGAACTTAGCTCTGACTTGCTCATGGAATACGAGGCTTATCTGAAAAACAGGGGGAACTCACCCAATACAATCTCGTTCTACATGCGCATTCTGAAAGCGGTCTACAACCGTGCGGTGGAGAACGGACTGACCGGACAGCGGAACCTGTTCAAGTCTGTTTATACAGGTGTGGAAAAGACCTTGAAACGGGCCATTCATTTAAATGATATCAGGCGTATCAAAAGACTGGACTTGTCCCTGAAACCCCACCTTGATTTCGCACGTGACATGTTCCTGTTCTGCTTTTACACACGGGGATGTCCTTTGTGGACATGGCTTATCTGAAAAAGGGAGACATTGCGAACGGAATCCTGACTTACCGCAGGAAAAAGACCGGACAACAGCTGTTCATCCGATGGGAAAAGTGTATGCAGGAGATCATCAAAGCTGGCGTTCCAGGGCTTCTTTAAGTTCATCCACTATGTCAGAGAGCTTGCAGGAAGTAAACTCCACGGATGTGTCTTTTATAGAGTTCTCCTGTGCAATGGTTTCATCCACCTGCTCCCAAGAGAATACGGATTTTATCCATTAGTCTCGTACGGTTCCGTTCGACTGTCTTGCGCCAGACAAAAGTATATTTGTTGGCTTTGGATTCAATCTTAGTACCGTCGATATACTCCACATCAAGGCTGATGAAGCCTTTATCGCAAGGACAAGAACCAACTGGGTAAATACATTATTTATTTCCTCCTTTACACGGTTACGAAAACGGTTGATCGTGATAAAATCCGGATGCTCATTACCGGCAAGCCAAATATAATGAATGTCACGAAGGAGGTGGTTCTCTATTTTACGGCAAGAATAGATATTATTCATGTAGGCGTAGATTATCACCTTAAGCATCATTTTAGGATGATAAGGACAACGGCCCGTTTCCTTATAAAGCTTCTTGAAACTCTCAAGATTGAGGTTGTCAATAACAGCATTCACGATGCGAACCGGGTCGTTCGCAGCTATGTTTTCATCAATTCTTTGTGGAAAAAGAACGGTTTGGTTGGGAATGTAAGGACGAAAATGTAACTTTGCCATAACGAAAAACTTTATGCCTAAAGATACGAAAACTTTGGGTAATAACAAAGCCCGGGCTTGAAAGTCTGGGCTTTGCGCATAAAAAAAAAGGCTGTGTCAGCATTTTGACACAACCTCATTTTCCCTTGTAATGAACTGGCGGTCATAAAAGCGGATGCAGCGGTCAAGGAGAAGCTTCATGGTATCAATAATCAAAGAACGGCTGTGCTTGTCAATAGGATGCCTCAATTCTTCTGCTACATTGTTTATACATTCAATGACTACTTTGCGCTCCTGTTCTGACAGGTGCAGTGCTTCGTTGGCATTATATGAGAAATAAGAATACTCTTTTATTATATGTGCAAGGGAAGTACCGCGCAATAGTTCGGGATGGAACATCAGGGCCCATCCGGCCGGCTGGTGCAGACTGCCATCATCGTCAGAACCCATTACCTGCCCCGGAGCGATAAACAGCATGGAGCCTTTTTCATAGTCATAGAGGCTCCGTCCATAATTCATCGTACCGCAGTCAGTATCTTTCAGCAACACAGCATAAATGTTGTACAGTTTCTTTGAGTGTCTGATGGGCTGCACCTCGTAACAATTCACAACGCTGACCAACGGGTGCAGAGCTTCGACTTCGAAAAGGTCGCAGTACTGCTGAACTGTATCTATTCTTGTTATATCTCCCATAACCATCCTTTTGTTTTTTACAAAAATAAGTATTTATATTGACATTGCTGTCTGAGGAACAGCTGTTTCTTTTCTATCCCTTATTTATTTTATTCCATGACGACAAAGTTAGTTCATTCAATCAACGAACATATAACCCTAATCACAGACTGTCTTACCATTTTCACAGATAACATTTAACCCGGTCCAAGCCCGATGAAAGTGGTAATTTTATCAGTGATTGAGGTCTAATCTTCAGTATGTGAATGCTGTAATTTTGCAAGTGAAACCAAAAAGGTAAATAAGATGAAACCAAAAGCTTTATTTGTCATGTTAATCTTATGGCTTAGCTTCACTACGATTCAAGCGCGGTCAACCGAAGATGTCCCGGATAAGGGAACTTATGCAAAATTTCTGTTGGTAGGATGTTATATGAAGTCAGACGAAGAAGGTGTCAGAATGTACCGGTTTGACGGACAAACTGCCGATGTCGACTATCCGTGTGGGCTGAGAGGGATTTCAAATCCTGCTTTCCTTACATCTGATAGCACTGGTAATCGAATTTATGCCATAGGCGATGATGAAGGGAAAAGTTCGACTGCCAATGCTTTGCTTTTTGATAAGGAAAGTGGTCTGCTGTCTCTGCTTAACTCGCAATCTACAGACGGTGAACTTCCTATTTATATTACTCTCAGTCCAAAGGAATACTTTGTTCTGACAGCAAATTATAAGGGTGGCAGCATCACGGTATTCTCACAGGATAAGAAAGGAAAGTTGCAACGTGATACAAAAATAATTCGTTTTGCTGGAAATGGGCCGAATAAAAAAAGGCAGGAACAATCGCATCTGCATTGCGTGACCTTTACACCTGATGGCAAATTCCTTCTTGCTACCGATTTGGGAACAGATTGTATCTATCTGTTTCCGATAGGCAAACGACCGGAAGCAGGTAAGGCTCATTCTCTGTTGGATGAATCAAGAGTAGTCCGCATACAGATGGATTCCGGCTCAGGACCTCGACATATATGTTTTCACCCGAATGGCAGATTTGCTTATCTCATCAGTGAACTCTCGGGTAAAATAACTGTATTCTCCTATAATGAAGGCAAGTTGGAACGTTTACAAACAATTGTCTGCGACCCTTTCGTTGCAGAGGGAAATGCAGATATCCATGTTTCATCCGATGGCAAATTCCTCTATGCTTCCAAGCACTTGAAAGAAGATGGCATAATTGTTTATTCCATTGATTCCCAAAAAGGAACATTGGTTCAAATAGGATTTCAGCCAACAGGTCTTTATCCGCGAAGTTTTGCCATCTCTCCGGATGGTTGCTATTTGGCAGTGGTTTGCAGGGATGCCAACTGCATACAGATATTCGAAAGAAACCGAAATACGGGGTTACTGAAGAATACGGGAAAAAATATCCGACTGGAAAGACCGGCGTTTGTCAAGTTCTTATAAATTCATCACTAAACAGAAAGCAATATGAACAAGTTAATTACAACCATCGCCTGCCTGATATGCTGTATCGTTTATACGCAGGCACAAAACAAGAACAATATGTTAAGCAAGAAAGAACAAAGTATTGCCGCCATCAGTATGTATGCCGCACGTGGCAATCAGGACAGCCTCAAAGTGATCCTTGCCAGAGGACTTGACTGTGGGCTGACCGTGAGCGAAGAAAAAGAAGTACTTACCCAGCTCTATGCCTATTGCGGCTTTCCACGCAGCATGGGTGCATTGGTTACGCTGATGAATCTCACCAAAGAGCGTGCAGCACAAGGCATAAAGGATGAAGCCGGACGGGAGCCTTCTCCGGTAAAGAGTTCGGATATGTTTGTTGTCGGTGGACAAAACCAGCTGAAACTGTTCGGTCGTCCGGCACTAGGAGAAGTGCTGACATTTGCTCCGGCATTGGACCAATTTCTGAAAGCTCATCTGTTCGGTGACATATTCAGCCGTGACAATCTCGACTGGCGTACCCGTGAACTGTCTACTGTGGCTGCCTTGTCGGTGTTGGACGGCGTGAAGAATGAGTTGAATACTCACATTGCCCATGCCAAGCACAACGGCGTGACACAGGCTCAGATAGACGAAGTACTTATCATGGCGGCACGCTGTCGGAACGGAATGGTGCTTTCTGAATCCGATGAACCGGCAAAGACTTTTCAAACAGATCCGACAATTACTGTCCGTAAGGTCTTTTATAAAAACAGGTATGATATCATGCTTTGCGCCGAAATGTACCTCCCGAAGGATTTCAATGAAGCGCAACACTATGCAGCCCTCATCATCGGACACCCGTTCGGGGCTGTGAAAGAACAGTGTAGCGGACTCTATGCACAGGAAATGGCACGGCGAGGCTACGTGACTCTGGCTTTTGATGCTTCCTATCAAGGCGAAAGTGGAGGAGAACCGCGTCACACGGTATCGCCCGACGCATTGGTGGAAGACTTCAGTGCTTCTGTAGACTGGCTCGGACTACAACCGTTTATTGACCGCAACCGTATCGGTGTGATTGGCATCTGCGGAAGCGGCGGGTTCTCTGTCTGTGCGGCTTCTCTCGACCCCCGCATCAAGGCATTGGCAACCGTGAGCATGTATGATATGGGGCGTGCCACCCGCAACGGTTTGGGATTCGATGACGGATGAACAAAGACGCAAACTGTTGGATGAAGTTGCCGAACAACGTTGGAAGGAAGCAGAAACGGGAGAAGCACGTATCCGCTTTGGCACACCGGAGAAACTGCTGGGAAATGCCAATGCCGTGCAGAAGGAGTTTTTCGATTACTATCGCAACCCCTTGCGTGGCTATCATCCGCGCTATCAAGGTATACGCTTTACCAGTCAGGCGGCATTGATGAACTTCTATCCGTTTGCCATGATTAAAGAGATTTCACCACGCCCCGTGCTATTCATTGCAGGCGAGCATGCACATTCGCGCTATGTCAGTGAGGATGCCTATCAAGAAGCCAGCGAACCGAAAGAACTGTATATCGTTCCCGGAGCCAATCATGTAGACTTGTATGACCGGATGGATAAGATACCGTTCGAAAAAATTTCGGAATTCTTCTGGTATGCTTTGCGGTAATTCAGATGAAAATGGTAATGCTATCCGTGATTATGATACAGCAAAGCGAATACGCAGGAGGGTAACTTTGCAACAGAAACAATTTAAAGATTAAGAAACTGAAGTGCTTATTGGCAATGCTGCTCTTAACCTTCCTTTCGTGCAGCAACACTCCGGCTGTTGAAGATAAGATAGATTCGTTGCCTCACTCAGAGCCGGGGAAAACATTGATAGTCTATTTCTCATGGAGCGGACATACGCAAACTGTAGCCAACATTATCCATGAACTTATTGGATGCGACATGGTGGAGATTGAACCGGAAGAACCCTATTCTGATGAATATAATGAAGTGGTTGACCGTTTCAAAAATGAAAGAGACAATCATATTCTTCCAGCTCTGCGTACAAAAGTAGAGAATATGGATGATTATGATACATTGATTATCGGTAGTCCTATTTGGGGTGGTCTTCTGTCTTCTCCTGTAAAAAGTTTCCTGTCCGGTTATGATTTGTCCGGGAAAAAGATACTCCCATTCTGTACACATGGAGGAAGCGGAACAGCACAAAGTGTGGATAATATCCGCAAACTATGTCCCCATGCTGAAATATTGCTGTTTATGGCAGTCAAACTGCAAACTCTCGGAATGAAGTGAAAAAATGGCTGTCAGAAGCCGGATTTTCTGTCGAATTAAATTACGCCCGTTTAATAGTTTTAATACTGAAAGGAAATATCCTTTGTTATCCGCACTCTTTCATCCCCTTTTTCAGAGATTTGCAGATAGACCAGTAGTTGAGATTAGGGAATATGAGATTGTCTTCCTGACAGGGTCGGTAACGCTCGATAATCTGCAAAGGAGTATCCAACAGTTTCACTTGGAACGGCACTTTTGTCTTGTACCGTTTGGACAATATCCACTTCTCACCATTCACTTCTACGATGTTGCTATTGGTTAGTTCCTTGATGTCCACGAAAGAGAGGGCAGTGAAGCTGGCGAAAACAAAAATGTCACGAATATAGAACAGTTGGACATCCCCAACTCGTGCGTCATCAACGTTTTCAGTTCATCTTCCGTCAGGAACTCACGTTCCGTCACATTAGGGCTGATGTGGAATTGGGCAAACGTTTTTTTCGGTATTAGTCCGTTAAAGTGCACACACATGACAACGCCTTTCAGCCACATGCATTTTTCCCATATCGTCCCGTTGTGAAGTCCCGCTTTCGTTGATAGGTAGGCTGCAAACCCCTTGATGAAGTCGGGCTTAATCTCCAGCATGAACATATCCGTCCGTCTGTAAAAAGACTTGATGAACGCTGCCACATGGTTTCTTGCCACCACCCGTGAACGGTGGTTGCCATTACCCTGTCTTTTCCGACACGCTTCTTGAATACTTCGTTCTCACGTCCGGACGCTTTGAGCAGTGTCTCATACTCACTGCCGATACCCTGATAAGCATTGCTCACCATTTCAGCCGTCACGAACGCTTCACGGTCGAATATACGCAGGTAGTGCTTGATGATTTGAGCCTTGATGTTGTCAAGGGCAAGGTTGATATCACGTACTTCCGCACTCTTGCCTTTCGCCCTGTTCCCTTTCACGTCCCAAAGCGTTTTCGGGATACTCTACTTATAGCTGAACTGCGTCACAATCCCGTTAATCGTTACCCGTCCTATGATGCGGACAATATCGTTTTTCTCCTTGTTGCCGTTCACGTAGAACAGCACTTTGAATGTACTTCTTGCCATACTCGTTTTTTAAGTTTAAAATTAAGTATCAATGAGTTATGCCTTGTAAACCAACCGAAGCCATACGGAGAAAAATTCAGCACGGAGTATCAAAAACCACCTTTCACGGGGTAATGATTTAGCAACCTTTCTACTTCATAAATTTACTTTTTTTTTGCGTTACCTCGTTTTATGCCTTTGTCCTCATTTGTCCTCACAAACGCTTTATTCATAGCCGTTTTAAAAACATTTCCGCCTTTCTATTCCTCTTTTCCACAGATTTTTAGTAAATTTATATCCGTCTAATTTTTAAGGTCCTATGTTCAGACTCAATCTAACCAAACATTGCATAAAGTGGTACTGTTTCATCCAAATGCAACTGATGGACACGTTCGTACATTATTTTGTGCTTGTATCGTTATATCTATTGCAGCTATTATCTGTAGTTCATTTGTATCCATGGCCCATTACAGACAGGCGTTATTCAGTATGACTTATTTTTCCTCCCTGGTGTTTTTTTGTGGAGTATGCATTGCGCATTTGCGGCACCGGTCAAATATCCGGATAGAGACATAAACCGTACACGATGGAAATATATTTTTTCATTCTATGGTTTGTGGACTCCGTGACCATTCTCCCTTATATGTTAACCTATATGTATTGGGATACGAATATTGTCCATGTCATTATCCTCCTTTACATTTTTATTATTGTCAAATAGATAAGATACTTACGGAAGAGTGGGTTATGACCTATATACCTGCGGTATCATGGTCTGTTTTTCTGCTATTCTGCTATACTATATAGAGCTTAATGTACAGCTTGAGGATTTCAAAACATTCGTGACGGGCTTTGGTGGGCAGTAATTCTAAGACTTTAAATAAAGAAAAATTAAGCCACCCCTTAAAAAAAAGAGATATTTCCTTTCAAAGAATTCATTTCTTTTATTACATTTGTATTAGTCTTTTGAAAATAGAAGATTTATAGTAAAGCGTTAAGGCATTATCCAAGTTCAGGAAATCCCCAATTTCGAAACAACAATTGGATAATACATTGGACGCTCCACGTTCTATCTATATGGATTTTTGTTATATATAGGCGTGGGGCTTTGTGTATTATATGTTGTTGAGTATGGGGATACTTCTGAACGGTAATACCAAAGTTCCCACGCTTAACTTTATATAAACACAACTCCAGGGAACAGGGTTGGCTTATAATAAACATTATGAAAGCAACTTGTTTTAAAAGCGAGACAACTGTCTCCAACGACTTCCCCCCTTCGTTTGTTACTGTCTTTTGTGGAATATTCTATCCTTTCATTTCCATTCCTGTCTCTTTCGGAACATACCGTTCATTATCATACAAATTACATGCCAAAGCACTTTTCTGCCTTCTCCTGCTATGGTACTAGATAATAGTAACTCCCCCTATCACATAGAGGAAGAACTTTGGTTACAGATACTTTCTCTGTCAAGAGAGTTGCAGGAGTGTAAAGCTAGTCTGCACCATAATACTTTGGACTGTATTTCCGATAAGATTGAAGGAATAGAAAGAGAACTGGATGTCTTATTGGATATTCTGCAAGGGAGGCAAGACAAAAAGACATCATAGTGCTATTTTTTATGACAATTTGTCTACGCCGATAAGTTATCCTATTATTTAAGCCTCGTTTAAGAATTCCGTTTTATGGGTTACCCACAATCGAATGGAATTTTTATATACTGAGAATAACACATGATATTAGTAATGGATTTTCAATATTCAGAGTGATAATGGATAAACGAATAGAAAACGCCATGAATGAGTTGATCAATACAGAAATATGGTCAACCGGTTTATACCTGTCATTGCAGGTTTATTTTGAAGATGAACGGCTTCCAATACTTAGCTCCTGGCTGAACTCCCAAGCACAGGACAATATGAACAAGGTTTATCAGATGATGAATCGGATATGCCATGATGGAGGATGTGTTGTAATCAATGAAATGAAACGGGATACACATTAATGGACAACGCCATTGAATGCCTTGAATGAATTGCTTGAACATGAGCAGTACATATCACGTCAGGTAAACACATTTCTCATATTATGCTGGAATGTAAGCATGTCCTTCCATTCTTTCATCAGCGGGCTGTATGCAGACCGTATATATGTAAGTACGGCATTTATGGAATTGTTACGTATCCTCGCCAAGGAAAACGAACGGAAACTACCTTATTTTTGACGGTATGGATTTAAGATTGATGTTATGCAAAATTTAATATTGCAGAATGCTATCTGGTATGTTTTTTGCGATATAATAATCGATAATAAACTATATGTCATCATGGATATATTTGTATATTTAACATTGTGTTTCACTTCGCTATTCACCTTGATGGACCCTCTTGGAGTAATGCCGGTATTCCTGCAAATGACTGATGGAATGGATACGAAAGAACGCAGATATATCGCCTTGAAAGCATGTACCATTGCATTTATCATATTAGTCCTTTTTACATTATCGGGCAGGTTTCTGTTTCATTTTTTCGGCATCTCAACAAACGGATTCCGGATTGTGGGAGGTATCATCATCTTTAAAATCGGATATGATATGTTGCAGGCACATTTTACTCATGTGAAACTGAATGAAACTGAACGAAAAGAATATTCCAAAGATATAACCATCACACCTCTTGCCATTCCGATGTTATGCGGTCCGGGAGCGATTTCCAGTGGAATAACATTGATGGAAGATGCTTCGGAATATACTTTCAAAATAGTATTGCTTGGCGTAATCGCTTTGGTCTGCATTCTTTCCTTCTTTATTCTGTGCGCGTCCACCCAGCTTTTAAAAATCTTGGGAGAGACGGGAAACAATGTGATGATGAGACTGATGGGACTTATTCTAATGGTGATCGCCGTGGAATGTTTTATCAGCGGGATACGTCCGGTATTAATTGAAATTGAAACAAGCCCATGCTTGTTCTTAAAGAAGAGAGATAATTTGGATTTATTATTAACATTAAAAGTTTGATTCATCATGACTGAAAAATTGCAAAATGCCCTGAATGAGCAAATCACAGCAGAATTATGGTCTGCCAACCTGTATTTATCAATGTCTTTTTATCTGGAAAGAGAGGGCTTTTCCGGAATGGCTCGCTGGATGCAGAAACAGTCTGCAGAAGAGACCGGGCATGCATATGCCATTGCCGGGTACATGATTAAGCGTGAGGCAACCCCGAAAGTAGACAAGGTCGATGTGGTTCCACAAGGTTGGGGTAACCCTGTTGAAGTATTCGAGCATGCTTTGGAGCATGAAAAACATGTTTCCAAACTGATTGATGAGTTGGTACAGGTAGCATCCGAAGAGAAAGACAATGCCACTCAGGACTTCTTGTGGCAATTTGTTCGTGAGCAAGTAGAAGATGAAGCGAATGTACTCAATATTGTTAGTCATCTGAGGAAAGCCGGAGACTGTGCTATCCTTTTTATGGATGCAAAACTGGGTGAACGGGAGTCATAAACCAGAATAATCAATAAAAATAAATAAAATGAAAATAGTAGATTTATTGGGAGGAAAGGCTGAGTACTACCTGAACCATACATGTAAGACGATAGACAAACAACTTATCCATATTCCGGGACCGGATATGATAGATAAGGTATGGATGAATTCCGACAGGAATATCCGTACATTGGAAAGTTTGCAGGCTTTATACGGACATGGACGTCTGGCCAATACGGGCTATGTATCCATTCTGCCTGTAGACCAGGGCATAGAACATTCTGCAGGAGCGTCTTTCGCCCCCAATCCGCTTTATTTCGATCCCGAAAACATCATAAAGCTGGCCATTGAAGGAGGGTGTAATGCCGTGGCATCCACATTCGGTGTGTTGGGCGCCGTGGCACGCAAATATGCACACAAGATACCTTTTATCGTCAAGCTGAACCATAATGAGTTGCTGACTTATCCGAACAGCTACGACCAGGTAATGTTCGGTACGGTGAAAGAGGCATGGAACATGGGAGCCGTAGCTGTCGGTGCTACCATTTATTTCGGTTCGGAACAAAGCCGCCGCCAGATAGTGGAAGTGTCACAGGCTTTTGAATATGCCCACGAACTGGGAATGGCTACTATTCTGTGGTGCTATTTGAGAAACAGCAGCTTCAAAAAGGATGGTACCGACTATCATGCCGCTGCCGACTTGACAGGACAAGCCAACCATATCGGGGTTACCATTAAAGCCGATATCGTGAAGCAGAAGCTCCCATCCAATAACGGCGGTTTCAAGGCTATCGGATTCGGAAAGACAAACGAGTGTATGTATTCGGAACTGACCACTGACCATCCGATAGACCTTTGCCGTTATCAGGTGGCGAATGGCTATATGGGACGTGTCGGATTGATTAACTCGGGCGGTGAATCCCATGGGGAATCCGACCTGCATGATGCTGTCGTAACGGCAGTAGTAAATAAGCGTGCAGGTGGTATGGGGCTGATCAGCGGTCGTAAGGCTTTCCAGAAACCGATGAAAGACGGAATTCAACTTCTGAACACCATTCAGGACGTATATCTGGATTCTTCAATAACCATTGCATAAAGAAGAAGTATCCATGAAAAGAATAGTGTTATTACGTCATGGCGAAAGCCTATGGAACAAAGAAAACCGTTTTACTGGATGGACGGACGTGGATTTAAGCGAGAAAGGAGTTGAAGAAGCCTGCAAGGCAGGCGATGCATTACGGGAGGCTGGATTTTCTTTTGAGGCAGCTTACACTTCTTACTTGAAACGTGCCGTAAAAACGTTGAACTGTGTCTTGGACCGGCTGGATAAAGACTGGATTCCGGTTGAAAAGACCTGGCGGCTGAACGAGAAGCATTACGGCATGCTTCAGGGACTGAATAAGAGTGAAACAGCGGTCCAATATGGTGAAGAACAAGTACACATCTGGCGAAGAAGCTATGACGTGGCTCCCGCTCCGGTAGGCAAAGATGATCCCCGTAATCCGGGCATGGATATCCGCTATGCCGGTGTACCAGATAGGGAACTTCCCCGTACGGAATCCCTGAAAGATACTATTGGGCGTGTCATGCCTTACTGGAAATGCATCATCTTTCCCGCATTGATGTATAAGGACAGCCTGCTGGTAGTCGCCCATGGTAACAGCCTGCGCGGAATCATCAAGCATCTCAAAGGAATTTCCGATACGGATATTTCCAACCTGAACCTGCCTACGGCAGTTCCTTATGTCTTTGAATTTGACGACAGGCTGGTTCTTGTCAAGGACTACTACCTTGGAAACCCGGAAGAGATACGGAAACGGGCAGAAGCTGTGGCCAAACAAGGGATGGCTAAAAAATAAAAATCTGTCTATCAAGCAGATGCTTTTTTTTAAGTTTTAATTATTAACTTTTAAAGAGGAGGTAAAAATGGTACCTGTAAAAACAAACCAGAATTGGTTACCGAGTATTTTTAACGATTTCTTTGACAATGAATGGATGGCAAGAGCAAACGCTACGGCTCCAGCCATCAATGTGATTGAGAATGAAAAGGACTACAAGGTAGAACTGGCAGCTCCGGGAATGACCAAGAATGATTTTAAGGTAAGTGTGGATGAAAGCAACAATCTGGTAATCTGCATGGAAAAAAAGGACGAGAAAAAGGAGGAGAAGAAAGACGGAAAATACTTGCGCCGTGAATTCTCCTATTCCCGATTCCAGCAGAGTATCCTGCTGCCGGATAATGTGGAAAAAGATAAAATTTCGGCCAAAGTGGAACACGGGGTCCTGTTTATCGATATTCCCAAAGTCGTAGATAAGAAGGTTCAGGAAACCACCAAAACTATTGATGTCAAATAAGATATCTTGATGAGACTCTACAGAAGGCATTTCTTATTATCAGGGAATGCCTTCACCCGGATATTTGAATTCCAAAATAAATATAATGAGAGGATTTGATTTCGATAAAGCGCTGGTAGCCCTTCAGAATGAACTGCATTGTTTTGCATATAAACTGACTGCTGACAAGGATGAAGCAGAAGACTTGTTGCAGGAAACAATGTTGAGGACGTTGGATAATAAGGATAAGTTTGATTCCGGTACGAATTTTAAAGGCTGGATGTATACCATCATGCGCAATGCATTTATCAATAATTGCCGGACAAAGAAAATACGAGGGAATTTATATGTATTATCAGAACCTGAATATCATTTCCTGTTAAGGGACGACTCTTTCATTTTCGTGGATAACGGGCATGATGCAAAAGAGATAAGGGAAGCCCTTAAAACATTGCCTAAAGCACATTATGTCGTTTTTATGTTGTACCGGAGTCAAATATCGGGAAATAGCCGCAAAGATAGGAGTGTCACTGAGTACGATAAAAAGCCGTATCTTTTATAGCAGAAAAAGGCTAAAACAGTTGCTTTCTAATTTTGCCTGATTAATTAAAATATAAAAAACAAATTATGGATAACAAGTATATTGGAATTCTGACTTCCGGAGGGGATGCTTCAGGAATGAACGCGGCTATCCGTGCCGTGACCCGCGCCGCCATTTTTAACGGATTTAAAGTGAAAGGAATTTATAGAGGTTACGAGGGGCTGATTGCCGGTGAAGTGAAAGAACTCACGACGGAAGATGTAAGTAGCATTATCCAGAGGGGAGGCACCATACTGAAAACAGCTCGCTCCGAGACTTTCACCACTCCCGAAGGACGCAAGAAAGCTTATAAGGTCATACAGAAAGAGAACATCAATGCTTTGATAATTATCGGTGGAGACGGTTCCCTGACGGGAGCCCGTATCTTTGCGGAGGAGTATGATGTGACGTGCATAGGATTGCCCGGCACCATTGACAATGACCTATATGGTACCGATTTTACCATAGGATATGATACGGCATTGAACACCATTGTGGAATGCGTGGATAAAATCAGGGACACGGCAACCTCCCATGACCGTATCTTCTTTGTCGAAGTAATGGGGCGTGATGCGGGCTTCCTGGCACAAAACAGCGCAATAGCTTCCGGTGCTGAAGCGGCCATCATCCCGGAGGACAGGACGGACGTGGACCAGTTGGAAACATTCATCGGGCGCGGATTCAGAAAGACGAAAAACAGCAGCATCGTAATTGTGACCGAAAGTCCTGAAAACAAGAATGGAGGTGCCATATATTACGCCGACCGGGTAAAGAAGGAATATCCCGGGTATGATGTCAGGGTTTCTATCCTGGGCCATCTGCAACGGGGTGGTGCTCCGAGTGCCAATGACCGTATACTGGCAAGCCGGCTGGGTGAAGCCGCAATCCAGGCCTTAATGGAAGGCCAGCGAAATGTTATGATAGGCATACGGAACAACGAGATTGTTTATGTTCCTTTTGTCCAGGCAATCAAAAAGGACAAGCCTATTGACAAAAGCCTGATCCGGGTCCTTAACGAATTATCGATCTAAAATAACCGTTAATATGTCAGAAGTTGCTCCTTTAATATCGGATCTTGCCATAATTCTGATTATTGCCGGTATTGTAACCGTCATTTTCAAGTGGCTGAAGCAACCGGTCATATTGGGCTACATTGTAGCCGGTATTATGGCGGGTCCTTCCGTTTCCCTGGTCCCGACTGTTTCCGATCCTGCCAATATCAAAATATGGGCGGACATCGGTGTCATTTTTCTGCTGTTCGCGATGGGACTGGACTTTTCGTTCAAGAAATTGATAAATGTGGGCATTACGGCTATCGTTGCCACTGTCACTATTGTATGTGGCATGATGTTCATAGGTTATACAGCGGGGAATGCAATGGGGTTCTCCCACATGAGCAGTATTTTTCTGGGTGGAATGTTGTCCATGTCGTCCACGGCCATCGTATTCAAGGCCTTCAATGACATGGGACTTCTCCAACAGAAATTCACTGGTATTGTCTTGGGGATTCTTGTTATCGAAGATCTGGTGGCTGTAGTGATGATGGTTGTTCTTTCCACGTTGGCGGTAGGCAAACATTTTGAAGGGAAGGAGATGCTGGAAAGTATATTGAAGCTGGCCGCTTTCCTTATTTTCTGGTCGACATTGGGTATCTATCTGATACCTACCCTGCTGAAGAAGATACGCCGTTTCACCAGCAACGAGATTTTATTGATAACCTCTCTGGGACTTTGCCTGGGAATGGTGATGATTGCGACAAAAGCGGGATTTTCTGCCGCATTGGGAGCCTTTGTCATGGGGTCCCTGCTGGCAGAGACCGTTGAAGCGGAAAAAATCGTACATATCGTACAGCCGGTAAAAGACCTGTTCGCTTCCATATTTTTCGTGTCGGTAGGAATGATGATCGATCCTGCCATGATGTGGGAATATGCCGTCCCTATTCTCATCCTGACATTGCTGGTACTGTCCGGTCAGGTACTGTTCGGGAGCTTTGGTGTCTTGCTTTCCGGCCAGCCGTTGAAAATTGCCATACAGTCCGGCTTTTCACTGACACAGGTCGGTGAATTCGCATTCATCATCGCATCTTTAGGCGTCAGTCTGAATGTTACGGACAAGTATCTCTATCCGGTCATAGTGGCAGTATCTGTCATAACGACTTTTCTTACCCCCTATATGATACGGCTTTCGGAACCAGCATACCGGTTTATAGACATCCACATGCCTGAATCCCTGAAAGATTATCTCGTACACTATACGTCCGGGGCAATGACTGTAAAACACCAGGGTACTTGGCATAAACTGATCCGGTCTATGCTGGTGTCTGTCACACTCTATCTGGTCGTATGCGTTTTTTTCATCACTTTATATTTTTCCTATGTGCATCCTTTGATTAGGAAAAGTCTGCCGGGAATGGAAGGGAACTTGTTGGGCTTCATCATCATCTTTCTTGTCATATCCCCGTTTCTATGGGCCATCATCATGAAAAGGAACAATTCAACCGAGTTCCGTAAACTCTGGACGGACAACAAGTTCAACAGAGGGCCTTTGGTATCAATAGTACTTGTCAAAATACTGATCTGCACGATTATCATGATGAGTATCATTACCCATCTTTTCAATGTTGCCTTGGGAGCCGGGTTGGTAGTCTCTTCCATTATCATTGCCGTCATTTATTTTTCCAAGCGGATCAAGAAACGGTCGCTGACTATAGAGAGACAATTTATGGCAAACTTTCAGGGGACGGACGGGAATGGACTTTCTACAGAAAGTGATACAGGCTCCACCTTTGGCAGCAATATCCCGTTCAAGGAATTACATTTGGCGGATTTCACAGTATCCCCTGATTCCATATATGTGGGCAGAACATTAAAAGAAAGCAGCTTGCGCACCTTGTTTCAGATAAATGTGATTTCAATCACCCGTGGAGAAAAACGCCTGGATATACCACAAGGGGAAGAACATCTCTATCCATATGACAAGGTTACGGTCGTAGGTACGGACCGGCAGTTGGAAAGCTTCCGGACATCCATGGAGCAAAAGAAGGTAGAAAGGAACGGGAACGGAACATCCTCGCAGGATGAGATGGAAATAGGGCAATTTCCTGTCGAAGGAGGTTCACCATTGATCGGAAAGACGATCCGGGAGGCAGACATATCGGATAGCATCATTATCGGAATAGAGAGGAGTACCGTGAATATTATGAATCCAGACCCTGATACAATTTTCAAGGAGAATGATACGGTATGGATTGTCGGTAAACGAAAAATAATAAAAGGACTGAATAAAGATTAGGACTTATTTAATTAAAATGTCATGGAATATTCAAGTTATAATGTAAATACCCCTCAGTGGAGGGAGATTACAGTAGGTTCACATCTTCCTGCAGAACTGCGGAAACTTGCAGAAATCGCACATAATCTCTGGTGGACATGGAATGATGACGCAAAGAAACTGTATTGTGATTTGGATTCGGAACTTTGGAAAGAGGTGGAACAGAATCCGGTATTGTTTCTGGAGCGGATAAATTATGAGAAGCTTGTAGCGCTGGCACATGATGAGAACTTTGTCTATAAAATGGATGCCGTCTATTCCGCCTTCAAAAAATACGTAGATGTGGAACCGGATCACCAGCGCCCGTCAATAGCTTATTTCAGCATGGAATACGGCTTGGATGAAGTCCTTAAGATATATTCCGGCGGTTTGGGAATGTTGGCGGGGGATTACCTGAAAGAGGCGTCGGACAGCAATGTGGACCTTTGTGCCATAGGACTTTTGTACCGTTACGGTTATTTTGACCAGTCGCTTTCCATGGACGGCCAGCAGACAGTCAATTATAAAGCGCAGAATTTCGGGCAGCTCCCGATTGAAAAGGTAATGCAACCGGATGGGAAACAACTGGTAATCCACGTCCCCTATGCCGACAGTTTTGTGGTACATGCCAATGTCTGGAAAGCCAGTGTGGGGCGTATTCCCCTTTATCTGCTGGATACGGACAATGAACTCAACAGCGAGTTTGACCGCCCTATCACTCACCATCTGTATGGAGGCGACTGGGAGAATCGGCTAAAACAGGAAATACTGCTTGGCATAGGCGGGATGATAACGCTGAGAGCTTTAGGTATAACGAAAGATGTATATCACTGTAATGAGGGGCATGCCGCACTGATCAATATCCAGCGGCTTTGTGATTACATAAATGGCGGCTTGAATTTCGGGCAGGCCATGGAGCTGGTACGTGCTTCCTCACTTTATACCGTACATACTCCCGTACCCGCTGGTCATGATTATTTTGACGAAGGGCTTTTCAATAAATATATGAAGGGATATCCTGGCAAGTTGGGTATAACCTGGGATAACCTGATGGATCTCGGGCGTCACAATCCGGGAGACAAGGAGGAACGTTTCTGCATGTCTGTCTTCGCCTGCAAGACCTGCCAGGAGGTAAACGGTGTCAGCAAGTTGCATAAATCGGTATCCCAGCAAATGTTTGCGCCGATCTGGAAGGGATACTTCCCGGAAGAGAACCATGTGGGTTATGTAACCAACGGGGTACATCTGCCTACCTGGTGTGCGGCAGAATGGAAAAAGCTTTTCAAGGACAATTTTGATGAGAATTTTTTCTGCGACCAGTCCAATCAGAAAATCTGGGAGGCCGTCTATGGCATCCCAGATGAAGAGATATGGAATACCCGGTTAAAACAGAAAGCAAAATTGCTGGACTATATCAAAAGCAAATGCAGCAAGGACTGGCTCAGGAGTCAGGTTGATCCGGCATTGAGCGTTTCCATTTTTGAGAGATTCAATCCCGATGCTCTTCTAATAGGCTTCGGACGCCGTTTTGCTACATATAAGAGGGCTCATCTTCTGTTCACGGATATAGACCGACTTGCCAGGATTGTGAATAATCCGAAATATCCGGTACAGTTCATCTTTGCAGGAAAAGCCCATCCCAATGACGGTGCCGGGCAGGGGCTGATCAAGCAAATCGTGGAAATATCCCGGCGTCCGGAATTTTTAGGTAAAATCATATTCTTGGAGAATTACGACATGGACCTGGCACGCCATCTTATCTCGGGGGTGGATATCTGGATGAACACCCCTACGCGGTTGGCAGAAGCTTCGGGTACGTCGGGCGAGAAGGCATTGATGAACGGTGTGCTTAATTTCTCCGTGCTGGACGGTTGGTGGTATGAAGGATACCGTAAGGATGCTGGATGGGCACTGACTGATAAAAGGACTTATCAGAATGAACAGTACCAAAACCAGCTGGATGCCGAAGCCATCTATTATTTGTTGGAGCATGACATCCTGCCACTGTATTACGAGTATGGGGGGAAGAACTATTCGGAAGACTGGGTCAAGTATATCAAGAACTCAATCGCACAAATCGCTCCCCATTTTACCATGAAAAGACAGTTGGACGACTACTATGACAGGTTCTATAACAAGCTGTCAGAGCATTTCCACATTCTGGCAGCCGACAACTTTGCGAAGGCGAAAATGATGGCTGACTGGAAAGCAAACGTCCGAAGCAGATGGGATGCCATAGAAATCAAATCCATAGAGGCTGGGAATGGGCTGAATGCCACGGTTGAAGCCGGAAAGGAATATGAGGTGACGGTTGTCGTTGATGAGAAAGGCCTGGATGACGCAATCGGAATAGAATCGGTCATTATCAGGCGTGAAGACGGTCAGGATCACATATATGAGGTTATTCCCCTTTTGCCGGTTTCCAAGAATGGGAATTTATATACCTTTAAGGCGACATCCGGTATTTTCAACGCTGGAAGCTTCAAGCAGGCCTTCCGTATGTATCCCAAGAATGCTTTGTTACCTCACCGACAAGATTTCTGTTATGTACGATGGTTTTAATGAACAGTAAAAGGATATGCAAAAACAACGTATGAGCGGGCAAAATCAAAAAACAGATAAACGGATAGCATGGCCGATCATCATCATGAACTTCACGGGAGTGTATGACTACGAGGCGTTTGCCCGGAACAATAAATTTATATGGCTGGATTGTCGTCATCTTTATGGTACAGATGGCTACTGTGATAGGGAGGGGGCTTTGGCTTTGAAGGGGATGATTGCTGATTATCCGGCGGAGGGAGTCCATTTCATCGATTCAGGCAATTATCATTATTTGACTAAATTCTGGACAGACAAACTTGAAACTCCGTTTTCGCTGATTGTGTTCGACCACCATCCCGATATGCAGCCACCGTTGTTTGACAACATACTTTCTTGCGGAAGTTGGGTAAAGGATATATTGGACCATAACAACAACTGCAAGAAAGTAATTATCGTAGGTGCTTCAGACAAACTGATACAGGCTGTGCCGAAAGGATATGAAAGACAAGTTCGGTTTTACAGTGAAACTACGCTCATGCACGAAGAGGGTTGGCAGAACTTTTCTTCCGGACATATCAACGGACCGGTTTACATTTCCATAGACAAGGATGTCTTGAAGCCGGCTTCGGCAGCAACAAACTGGGATCAAGGTTCTCTCAGCTTATGGGAATTGGAGAAACTGCTGGCTGTTATTCTTCAGAAAGAACAGGTAGTAGGCATTGACATCTGTGGGGAATGCTCCACAACACTCAATCTTTTTGAAGAAAAACGGGAAACCGTCATGGATAGCCAGGCAAACAAAGAATTGCTCAGATTTATCCGGTCATCCTCCGGCCTTCAATAGAATTAGTTTTTTTGTTATTATAATTATCATATAAAAATAAAATAATTTAGCTTTATGGAAACAATTGTTCGTAGAATTGGACTTGTTGCACACGATGCAATGAAAAAAGACATGATAGAGTGGGTTCTCTGGAACTCGGAACGTCTGATAGGACATAAATTCTATTGTACGGGTACAACCGGTACACTAATTAAAAAAGCCCTTGAAGAAAAACATCCTGAAATCAAATGGGATATCACAATCCTGAAATCTGGTCCTTTAGGAGGTGACCAGCAAATTGGTTCGCGGATCGTAGAAGGAGAAATAGACTATCTGTTCTTTTTTACAGATCCGATGACACTACAGCCGCATGATACGGATGTGAAAGCATTGACCAGACTGGCTGGAGTTGAAAATATTGTTTTCTGCTGTAACCGTTCGACTGCGGACCACATTATTACGAGTCCCTTATTCACTGACCCAACTTACGAACGTATTCACCCGGATTACACCAATTACACGCAGCGTTTTGAAAACAAGGGAATCATATCTGAAGCAGTGGAGCAAGTGAAAAAGCGGAGGAATAAAAGTGAGAATAACATTTCTAAATGAACTGTAATAAGTAGTAGAATATTTATAAGGCTATCTAAGAAACAAGTTGTTTACATCTTTCAGAATAGGTATCAGCTGAATAGTAATCTGCTAAGGTTGTGTCAAAACGTTGGCACAACCTCTTTTATATTTTACAGTTCTGCTATATTTTCTTTTGGCTATGCTGCTTTTTCCAGGGGCAGCGGATTTTTCCGGTTGGCAAGCTTTCCTTTAAGCGTATAGCCTAGCCAGTCTGAACATGAAGAATTTCAGATCAGCCACCCCTCTAAACTGGCTTCGAAGAGCTTTGATTTTAGCATTGAACGACTCCGCTGAAGCATTTGTCAATCGTTCTTCAAAATTTTAGGGGAAATACCTAAAGATACAAAAAAGCCAACTAATTCGCAATACTTTTAGTATGAATTAGTTGGCTAATTTTATAGGATTTACTGAATATCCCTAGTTAAAACAGCTATGCACAATTCCTTTTATTCCGTTTTCAGGTCTATGGCATACAAATTGTCAATAATACCATCTGCTAAGCCAATGACCGGAACATGGATATACTCAGCTTTGACAATACCTGCAATTATCAGAAATATCTCAGCGGCGGGAACAATAACAT
>VOFD01002898.1_pt1 | contig 28229 bp, 41 predicted proteins | sample 5384101 | NCBI WGS metagenome assembly VOFD01 (sample SAMN12384723, study PRJNA508395) | human gut metagenome | isolation source: healthy gut C | host: Homo sapiens
CCGCCGATGAGCTGCTTTTCGATCTCATACCGCACCATGACGTGCAGGCAGTAGGTCAGCTCGTCGGACTCGGTGCGGACGAGGCTGGGCTGGGCCTTGTTGACCGCCCGGTAGAACTGCTCGGCGCTCACGCCGCCCAGCTGCTCCGGGAAGAATTGTTGCACCGTAGGGTAGATGGCCTCGATGAAGCCCCGGGAGCGGCCCACCAGATTTTCATAGAAGCGGGACTGGCTCTCGTGCACGCCCATGGAGACGCCGCCTGCCAGGCAGGTATACTGCAAGTCGTCCCGGATGCCCAGCTCATACAGGGCATGGCCGCCCTCGTGCAGGACAGAGTACATGGAGGACGCCACATTGCGGGTGTCGTAGTTCGTGGTAATGCGGACATCCTTATTGTTGAATTCCAGCGTGAACGGATGCTCCGTCTCGCCCAGGCCGCAGTGGCCCCGGTCCAGCCCCATGACCTGCATCAGGTAATCCGCAAAGGCTTTCTGCTTGTCCACCGGATAATAGTTGTGCAGAAAGCTGTCGTCGATCTGGGGCTTCCGGGCAATCTTCTGCAGCAGCGGCACAATGGTCTGGCGCAGAGTGGCAAAAAATTCGTCCAGCATTTTGGTATCCACGCCCCGCTCGTACTCGTTCAGGAGGGCATCATAGGGGGCTCTGGTGCTGTCGTAATAGGCGGCAAATTTGCGGTTATACTCTACCAGCTCCTGCAGCAGGGGGCAGAACATTGCAAAGTCATCTTTTTTTCTTTTGCCTTGTGCCAGACATCTCCCGCTTTGTTCACCAGCTCACTGTAGGCGATATACTCTTCGGCAGGGATGCGGGTCAGCTGGTCACAGCGGCGGCGCAGCTCCTCCACCTCGCGGCGGTGGATAAGATCCAGCTCGTCCTTTTGGCGGTCCAGCTCATCCAGCAGGGCTCGGGTCTCGGGGCAGATCATGAGCTGCTGCTCCTCGCCTGCCAGCACACCCAGCGCCACACCCCGGCCCTCTGAGGTGTTTTTCGGGGCCACGGTGTCGGCATCCAGGTTCATGGCCGAACAGGCGTAGTGGATGGCGTAGAGCTTTTTCTGCAGCTGTTCCAGCTGCTGCAACGCATGTTGTTTTTCCATGGGATTCCTACCTCAATTCTCGGTCGTAAAGGCCGGATTTTTCCAAAAGAATTTTCGCTGGGCGGTCGGGTCCGGATCGGGGATCTCAAACAGGTACCGCTCTGTGGCGTTGATGACCGTCGTCCGGCCATGGGTGCAGACGCGGGGGAGTTTGGCGTCGTAGCTCAGGTGCACATGCCCGTGCACGAACCACTTGGGCTGGTAATCTTCCAGCAGGCCGTTGAACGTCTCAAACCCCATGTGGGCCTTGTCGCCGCCGTCGTTCAGGCCTTTGGCCGGGGCGTGGGTCAGCAGCAGGTCGATGCCGCCCGCCCGGTGGGCCTTGAACCAGAGTTTCCGGGCACGGCGCCGCATCTCTTTTTCGGTGTACTGGTAGGTGTCCTCCCGGTTATACCGGATGCACCCGCCCAGCCCCATGATGCGGAGCCCTTTCCAGATATAAACTTCATCGTCCACGCAGATGCAGCCGCCGGGCTCATCGTCCATAGCTGCCATCGTGGTTGCCGTGAACATACAAAATGGGCACTGCGGTAAAGTTGGTCAGATACTCCAAATATTTCTTGGGCAGATCCCCGCAGGAGAGGATGATGTCCACGCCTGCCAGCTTCTCCCGGGTGCAGTAATCCCACAACGCTTTGGATGGGACATCGGAAATTGCAAGTATTTTCACGTTTCGCACTGCTCCATTCCGTTCTTCTGTTTTTTACCGCGGCTCGTCCTTGTAGCGGTCCAGCCCGTTGACTCCCAGCAGGAACCGGCTCTTGACATCCAGCGCTTCGTACCGGGGCATCTCGCCCTCCACGCACTCGTCCAGCCAGTCCATCTTCATCAGCTCCTGAGGAGTGTAAATGCCGGTGGCAGCGCCCTGCTTGCGGTGGCCCTGGGCGTACTCCTCGCTGGGGAACACCTGCACATCGTCCTTTGCGATCTGCTTTTCCACCAGCCGCAGCAGCTGCATGGTGCCGCTGTTCTGCCCGGCGCTGTAGCTGATCTGCTCTGCGCCGCTCCTCATGCCCCACCAGTAGTTGATGGCGCGGCCGTTGGCGCTGTTCCAGGTGCCGTCGAACACCGAGCGGACGATCTCGATGAAGAACGTGTCCCACCGCCATTCCGGCAGGCCGATGGGCTGCAAGATACCGTCCGGCAGACGGCGGCAGAGGCCGTAGTCCCGGTGGGTGCCCTCCGGCTCCCGGGCATCCCGGGCATAGAAGACTTCAATGTCTTTCCGGTCCGAGAAATCCAGCGGATGGGCCGGGTCCGGCAGGCAGGCCCAGCGGAGGACCACTCTGCCCTCTGGCCGGACGCTCCTGAGCCCCTGCACAAAGGCATTGATGGCCGCCGGCACGCCGTAGACCGGGTTTGCCGCCACATAGCCCACATGGTCGGAGCGGGAGGTGATGCCCGCCAGCATTCCCAGCAGATACGTTACCTCATAGGTGCGGGGGTAATAGGTGCGCACCAGCGGGTGGGGCGCGTTGAGGGAACAGTTCAAAAACCGGGTGCCGGGGTGCTGCGCCGCCACTTTCAGGCAGGCGGGGTGCATCCGGGCGCTGGTGGTAAACACGATGTCGGCATTGTCATGGGCCACATCTTCCAGCACCTGCTCCGCATCCACCTCCGGGTTGACGTTTTCCCGGCAGCTGACACGCACCCGGCCCGGGAACGCCTTGAGCAGCGCGTCCCGGCCCTTATCCTGACCCCGCACCCAGGCACTGGTCTGGGCGTTGTGCTCGTGCAGGAGCACCACCCGCAGCTCACTGGGCCGCGGGCTGAAAATATTCAGCTTGCTGAGCAGCGGTTCCGCGCCCTGCTTGGTGGCGGGCTCCAGCTGCAGCTCCACCGCCTGCGGCCGGGTCAGGATCTTGATCTCATCCCAGAGCTTGGAGAGGTTCTCCCGCACCTGGGCAGGGGTGGATTCAATGGCGTCGGAGTAGCGGTAAACCGCCAGGTACACCAGCAGCGCATCGCCGGGCGTCAGCCCAAGGGCCGAGCCGCCCAGTGCATAGAACTGCTGGCTGAACATGGTGTAAAGGGAAGCGAAATTCAGCCGGTCGTCGTCTGTCCAGCTCTCGCCCGTAGCCTTGCAGACCAGCGTCTGCAATTTGGCATAGCCGCCCAGCCGGGAGAAATGGACATAGTTGATCTTGGAGAGCTTGTAAAAGTCCAGGAACTCATAGTAAATCTTATTTTCCAGCGTCTCGTTCCGCTCCGGCACCAGCCGGGTCACGGTGCCGGGGATCTTGACCGCCTCATAGTACTTGAGCACCGAGACCCGCTTGTTGCCCTCTTCCACATAGAATTTGTTCAGGTATTCGTAAGCCGTAATGGGATACCGGATGCCTTCTTCCAGATGGGCGTCGCAGAGGTTGGACCACTTGCGGGCAAACTCGCTGTCGGCTTCCAGGATCGGCATGAAATTGGGGGCAAAGGCCGTGTGGCGGCCCGCCGTTTTGGTGCCCACAATGCTCTCGGCCGGGATGTCCACCAGCCCCAGCGGCTCCTGTGCCACAATGTTGACACCTCTTAAAATATCGTCCAGTACCGCCAGGTAGGGCGACTGACCGCGTGCCTGCGCGGCACGGGTAGCGCGCTGACCCGCGCGCAGGGCGTTTCTGTAATCTTCCAGCATCGGCAGGACTCCTTTTCAAAAACGAGTTCCAATCATTTCTTCTGAGAAACGGGGCGTTGCAGTCTGCCCGCGCTGCCCCGGGTACAGTATACCATGAAATTCCGCTTTGTGGAACTTTTCTCCGGCAAAGGTGTTGAATTCTTGCAAAATTTCAGGTACGATAGGAGAAACGATCGAAGTAAAGAGGTACCAGTATATGAATACACAGCAGCTGCCCAGACTGGAAGCAGGCGAATATCCCGGCGGGGTCTGGTATTACGAGCCCCATACATACCAGCCCTACCGTTTTGTGCTGGGCCGGGTGGGCCGCCATCCGCTGGTCTGCATCGGCATCAACCCCAGCACCGCCCAGCCCGGCGCGCTGGACCCCACCCTGAAAAAGCGTGGAGCGGCTGGCCGCCGCCAACGGGTTCGACAGCTGGATCATGTTCAACGTTTACCCCCAGCGTGCCACACCCCAACGATATGGACAAGACCCCGGACCGCGCCCTCTGTGACGAAAATCTGCTCTGGCTGCGGGCGGTACTGGCCGAGACGGAACCCACCATGTGGGCCGCCTGGGGCACCCTGATCGAAAAGCGGGATTACCTGCCCGGCCTGATGCGGGAGATGGTGGCCCTGACTCGGGAGCGGGACATTCCGTGGGTCACGTTCGGCAAGCGGAGCAAAAAGGGCCACCCGCACCACCCGCTGTACCTGCGCAAGGATTCCACACCCGAGCCTTTTGATGTGGAAAACTATCTGGATACCTGTTTCTGATTTCTTTTTCGGGAGGGATGTTCCATGACCCCGGAACAATACCGTAAAATACGCGATGGGCTGGATGCCCGGCCCACCCTGCGCCAGCTGGTCCTCTTCTGCAACCATTGGCTTCCGGCCGTGCCGTTCGTCTGCTACCCGGTGCTGCTGGTCATCTTGAATGTGCAGTGGTTCGCCCTGCTGCGGGTGGGCTCTGCCGCCGCCCTTGATTTTATGCAGCAGATCGCCCGGGCCATTCTCGTGCCGGGCATCACGTTCTGGTTCGGTACGGCCCTGCGGGCCCGGCTGGACCGCCCCCGCCCCTATGAGCAGCCCGGCTTTGTGCCGCTGGTGGCCAAGGAGACCAAAGGCCACTCGTTCCCCTCCCGCCACGCGCTGAGTGCCGCCGTGCTGGCCATGACCTGGCTCCGCTTTTTCCCGGCAGTGGGCGTCGCGATGGTCATCATCACCCTGCTCATCTGTGCACTGCGGGTACTGGTAGGGGTGCACTCGGTGCCGGACGTTCTCTTTGGCGCTGCCCTGGGCTTCGGGCTGGGGGCCGTGGGCATGTGGCTGTTGTAAGTTCCCGGCCCTGCGAAACGCGGAAAAAGAAAAAACGGGAATTTTTAAATTTGTTCTTGACAGGGTCCCCCGAGTATGGTATTATACTTCTCGCAGCGTGTGCCGACACACACTGCCGCCATACAGGAACCCAATGGGATAACAACGTGCGCCCGTAGCTCAGGTGGATAGAGCAACTGCCTTCTAAGCAGTGGGCCGGGGTTCGAGTCCCTTCGGGCGCATTGATATGGTGCCCATAGCGTAGTCGGTTAACGCGCCAGATTGTGGATCTGGAGACCGTGGGTTCGAGTCCCACTGGGCACCCCACCAAAAAATCCGCTGTTGCTTTTGCAACGGCGGATTTTTTTTCTTTCGATCCAGTGGGACTCGAACAGGGCGGCGGCTGCAAGCCGCAACTAACAGCCCAGTGGGCTGTTGGTTAGCCCGCGGGTCCTAGACCACTAGGAATGTCTACCGTGGCAGCACCAGGTGTCCAGTGGGACTCGAACAGGGCGGCGGCTGCAAGCCGCAACTAACAGCCCGCTGGGCTGTTGGTTAGCCCGCGGGTCCTAGACCCGTAGGAATGTCTACCGTGGCAGCACCAGGTGTCCAGTGGGACCCGAGATAAAATGCATCTAAAATCTGCGGCAGCGCCGCAAATCGAAAAATCCCCAAAATCGGAATAGCGTCTGTGCGCAGGCACACCGCCCGATTCTGGGGATTTTTCTACTTCATTGGGGTTATTCGGGGCGAGCAGCCCCTGATTCGTGCCCGCGCCTCGAAAAAGCGGTGCTTTTCTGGTACTCTTTTGGCACGCAAAAGAGTACAAACATTCAGCTGTTCATCTGCTTCATGATACTCTTCACTTCCTCACTCGAGTACCCCTCTTTCAGCAGCTCGTTCCGGATCGCGCTGTCGCTCCGCCCCTGGCTGCGCAGGCGCGCCGCGCTGTAAGGCACCAGCGTCCCGCTGGAAACACCGCTCTTCCCGGCCGTCAGCCCGCTGCCGGAAAGACCGCTCTCCGCCTTGGCGCTGGCATTCGTACTAGCCTGCCGGGCACTCTGGGCCGCTTTCGACTGCTTGAGCGCCCACTCGCCCTTGGCAATGTCCAGCTTCTCCGAGGCAAGATCGTTGCGGAACTTCTGCTGGCGCAGCGTGTCCTGATACTCCCGTTCGGCCAGCTCGTTTTTATATTGCTGCTGGGTCAGGCTGTCCTGTCGCTGCAGCTCCTTCATCTGCTGCTCCCAGGCGGTATCGGCCCGGCTGTCCGCATAGGCCCGCTCACTGGCCGCCCGGTTATAGCGGCTGTTGGCCAGATTGCCCGCCAGCGTGCCCAGGCCCGTGGTGCCCGTGATGGCCAGCTGGACCACATCGCCCAGGAAGCCCAGCACTTTCATGGTGCGGTTGAATTTTTCCTGCTTCCGGCTGGCGGCCTGCTGCTCCTGCGCCGCATAGTAGCCATACAGGGTGTCCAGCCGGTTCAGGTAATCCTGATACTGCCCGTAGTCCTGCGCATAGGCCGCGTTGTAGGCGTCGCCTTTCTGCTGCAATTGGGTGTAATAATCGGCCAGCTCATTGTTGTAGAGGTTCTGGTCGTTCTGTTCCCGGGCACCCAGCTGGTCCAGCTTGGTCACCAGCTCCTCGCCGCCGCCCGTGTAGGTATCCAGCGCCAGCCGATATAATGTAGGGATGGCCTCACTCAGGGCCCCGATCTGCTGCTGGTAGGCCTGCTGTGCCACGCTGGCCGCATAGCTGGAGCCATAGCCACCCGTCAGGGCTGCCGCCTGCGCGGCGGCATCGGCGCTGGCGTTGGCTGCGTTCTGGGTGTACAGCTGGGCGTACTGGCGGTAGAGCGGGTCCTGTGCGTAACTGTACTGGAAACTGTCCCGCCCCAGCAGGGCATCCATCAGCTCGTTCATCTTGTCCTGATAAGCGCTCTGGTACTGCCCCGGGCGGTTCTGCTGCCACTGTTTCAGGTCATTGGCTGCGTCCGTCACGTTCTGGGAGGGCCGGTACTCCGCCCCGGCCAGGGCGTTCTGCACGTCGGAGCGGCTGTTCAGGTCTGCCGTGCTGTAACCGCTCTGCGGGGGGCAGCCGCCTGCCGCGCCGCCTCGGCCGTTTTTTGCGCCTGTGCAAGCTGCTCTTCTTTCTTTTTTGCTCATCTGTTCTGATCCTTTCTTAGGGGAGCTTCTGCAGCCGGGTGCGCAGCTCTTCGGAGAGATTCTCCGTATCCAGGTTGCTCAGCACATACTGCAATTGCTCCTGCATCTGGTACAGGTAATTCCGCAGGGCCCGGGCGTCGTCCGGGTCCATGTTCTCGCTCAATCTGGGCAGGCCGATCTTTCCCAGCCCCGTGATGCTTGCCATCGTTCAACCCTCCTTTCCGGCGGCAAAGATGCCGCCCTGTGCTTTTGCCATCGTCTTTGCCAGGCCGCGCAGGGTGATCTGCCCCGCCCCTTCCAGACGCAGCCGGAGCGTGCCGCACCGCCGGGGCACAAAGGGCAGGTCGATGCTCTGCCGCTTCGCCTCCACGGTCTTTTCCGCCAGTTTCTCCCAGGGGCCGCCGTCGTAGCTGACGCTCACTTCCAGTCGGCTGGGCACCTCGGCGTCCAGCCGCAGGGTCAGCCGGGAGAGGTACTGCTCCTCCGGCGCGTCCATCCCGATGTCCCCGGTGGTCAGCGCAAAGGGGATGCTCTTCTCCACGCCGTCCGTGTTCTGTCCGTCCGGCTCCCGGCTGGGGTCGGCGGCCCAGAGGGCCTGCCCGTCCCACAGGTAGAGCTGCCCGCCCGTACCGGCCATCTCCTCCGCGCGGAGGTCTTCCTCCTGCCACAGCCCCCGCTCCGTGTCATACACCAGCAGCCGGGCCGTGTTTTCTTCCCCGCTGCCGCGGGAGAGACAGAGGTAATACCGCCCGTCCAGCGCTCCGCCCAGCGCCCGCTGTACGTTGGAGAGCCGGGCGGCATCCAGCGCCGTGGACACCTTGGTGGGCAGGCTTCCGTCCCACGCCATCACCCCGTCTGCCGAGAGATAATAGAGCGTCTCGTTCAGCACGCAGAGGCTGCGGCCCGCATTCCGGGCCACGCCCCGGCAGCGCGAGACTGCTCAGCTGGAAATCCGAGGGCTTGGAGCCATAGAGCTTGTGGAGGGTATTCTCCTTGAAAAAAAGTGCATATCCCATGCAGGTGGCCGCGCCGGTGAACGCCCCGTCGCTGCCCACGGTCACAGCATAGCTGTCGGCGGCGATGCCCCGGTAAGAGAACCAGTTGGACGGGTCGCCCAGCTTGCAGGCGTAGATGACGTTCTCCTTGTTGGAACAGCCCCATACCCGGTTGTCGCACTCGGTCACAAAATCAAGGTCGGGGATTTTCCGTTCCACCTGCACCGGGCCCTCCACGGTGTACACGGCCACCTCGCTGCCATCAATGCTGGTCCACTTGGCGGTGGTGCCGTTCTGGGCAAATTTCCCGTAGAAATGCGCCCCGCCGGGCGTTGCTTTCACCCGCAGCCAGTCCTCCTGCACCTCGTAGACGATGCGGTCGCCGTCCAGTTCCTCAAACTGGCCGCCCTGCTTTGCGGCGGTGCCCTGCACCGTCACGGTATCCCAGGCCCGGAACCCTTTCCCAATGCCCTCCGCCGTGACGCGGCAGTAGTCCAGCGGGATGGCCGACCAGTTGCCAGACACCGCGCTGTAAATCTCCAGCGTGCTGTCGCTGCTCCACGGGCGGCGGATGTCCTCCACTTTCAGGAACAGTGCTCCGTCCGCCGGGTGTTCCGGCTCGGTCCGGCCATATTCCTCCGCTTCATAGGTCCTGCCCTCGGCGTCGCAGGGGGCAAACTCCACCTGTTCCCCGCTCCACGCGGCCCCCAGCGGCTGGAGGGTCCGCTCTGCCGTGTCAAAGGCTGCTTTGTCCGGGAAGATCAGAATTTTTGTCCCGATGCCCACCAGCGTTTTCTTGCTGTCCGCCACGGCGTTTTCCAGCGTCACTGCCACGGCACCCGCTTCGTCGGGCGTGTAGATCAGATCTTTTCCGCAGACGGTCAGCAGGCCGTTCAGGTGATACATCCCGTTCAGCTCTGCCGTCTCCCGCAGCTTCCGGCGGGGCAGACGGGTGCTCAGGGCCGGGAAGTTCCGGGCCGAAAAGTTGATGCCCGCGCTGTACTCCGCCTCGGTGCAGCTGTACGTCTCGTTCAGCCCGCCAAAGGCCCGCAGGAGGGTACGGCTGTTCTGGATGCCGCTTCGGTTTGCCAATGTCACAGGTCCTGTCCCTCCTTTCACCAGCGCCACCGCGCCCCGGCCCGGGGGGCGGGTACCGCTGCCTCAGCCAGACGGCCAGCTCTGCGGCCAGCGCGTTATATTGGGACTGCTCCCCGGCATAGCGGGCCGTCTCGCCCAGAGCGGCGTCGATCCTGGCACAGAGGTAGTGCGGGTAGAGGGCATCAAAAGGGGCCGGGGCCAGCAGTTCAGCGTCCTCCGCCAATTGATCGTTCCATGCCCGGTCCGCGCCCACGGCATCGTAACTGCCTGCCGGGCAGTTTTTAAAAAATTTCTCCCGCAGCATCCCGTCCAGCTCCACCAGCCAGCGCTGCCGGGTGCGGGCGGTGATCTGGCACCCCGGGCGGAGCTCCTCGGCCCGGGCCAGTGCTTCTCCAACGGTCATGGTTCTCTCCTCAAGTGTCACTCATCTCCGCCGCTGCAATGCGGGCGGCGGTGCGCTCGTCCTGCTGCTGGCTGTGCTCCAGCACCTCGGCCACCTCCGGCGGCACCTCCACCTCCACGCCCCGGCGGATCTTGTAGTTCACGCCGTTGACGCTCACAAACAGGTCTCCCTTGTAACGGCTGTTGTCCTTGAACAGCCGGATCCGAACATTTTCCATCTTCCATCCTTTCTGCCCTCTGTCACAGGGCCCGCACTTTTGTGCATTTTCAAAACTTTCGCGGTCTGGTGCCGTGGCCCGGCCTGCCAAGGGCCATCCTCCCTCTGTCGCTTGCAGCGCCATCTCCCTCCGGCCGGAGGGAGTCTTTCCTGCTAGGAAAGACTCCCCCGGTCGGGGGAGGTGGCACGAAAGTGCCGAAAGGGGAGTGGCTGTCTGCGCAGCAGACTGAGAGGTCCTGCCGGGCCAGCACTCTTTAGTTCGCCGTCACCATGCCGGAGTAGCTGGACACGCTCTCAATACGCACCATATACTGCTCCACCAGACGCTCCGCCGCGCGCATTCCTTTCCAGCCCACGGAGGCGCGCTGGTTCAGCGGGTCGTCACCGTAGCCCAGCTGCTTGACGATGTGCTCCAGGCCGCCGCCCTCCAGCTCGGTCACACCGTAGGCGTGGGCCCCCAGCACCAGCGTGCCAAAGACAGCCAGACCGGTGGGGCAGGTCTCATCCCGCCAGATCTTGGCCTCGCTGGTCTCCACGAAGCGGATGTTGCCCAGCTTGCCGATCTCGCCGCGGTACATGGTGTCCGGGTCGGCGTACTTGTGCACTTCCACAAACTCCTTGCTGGTCTTCAGGTCGTAGGCCGCATAGGGGTGGATGATGGCAATGTAGCTGTCACCGATGGGGTCCGCGTTCATGGCCCCCAGCTGTGCTGCGGCCCGGAAGAAGATCTTCGGGGTCAGGGTGCAGGTCTTGTCCAGCGCCTTGCGGCTGTTCACGGCCGTCTCGGTGCCGTCCTCCGCCACCTTGGGCACATAGAGGACATTGGTGCCGCCTGCCAGCACGTCGCGGGTGATGCTATCCATGGTGCGGCCCGCCTGGCTTGCCAGAACGCGGGTGGCCTGTACCACATTGTTGTCGATGGCCGTCATCTGCAGCACATCGGTGAGCGGGGTCCAGCCGCCGTACTGGTGCAGGTCGCTGGTGATGGTGGTCACGTTCAGGGTCTGGCCGTTGGGGGTCACGCCCTCGGTCAGCGGCGTGTCGGCCTTGGGCAGGCTGTCGTACTTGCGGAATTCAATGGTCTTACCGCCGTTCTGGGGTACGGGATAGTAGTCCGCGAACTGGTCATGCACCAGACGGGGCTCTGCCTGGTCGATAAGGCGCTTCTCGTAGAAGGTCTTCATCTCGTTGGTCATGGTGCCGGTGGTGTTCTGCAGGCTGGCCGACGCATCCGCGAACCGCTGGAGATCGATTTTCATTTCGTAGTTTTTCATGTCATTTGTCCTTTCTGTATCCGTAAAATGCTTTTTTAAAAGAGGAAATTTCCTCTTACATTGATTCTTGGCTCCCCTGATCGAGGAGCTCCGCAAGGCGCTGGCGAAGCCAGACCGCAGCGGTGAGAGGTCAAAACTTGATCTGCACCCCGTGCAGCGCCTGCCGCTCCAGCGCTTCCCGCTGGGCCCGGGTCATGCTGGCCACGTCCGCTCTGGTCACCGCCGCGCTGCCGGGGCGGGTGCCGTTTTCCGCCGGGCGGGAGGCCCGCTGCCGGATCCGCTCCACCACCCCTGCTCCACGGTCCGGGCCGTCTGGCGTAGGGCATCGCTGTAATGGGCAAGACGGTAGGCATCCCCAGCCGCATCCCGGGCAGCTGCATCAGGCGGCGCATCTCCGGGTCCCGCAGCTCTTCTTTCAGGGAGAAGCCCGGCACGTCCCGGCGCAGCAGGGCTTCCTCCGCCGCCCACTGGGCGTGCAGCTGCTCCACAAAACCACGGCCCGGTGCGGGCAGACGGGGCGGCAGGCGTGTTTCCGGCACTTCCGGTGCTGTGGGCTCTGCCGCCGGTTCCGGCTGCTCTGTTTTCCCGGCTTCTTCTGCCGCCGTTTCCCGCAACGGCTGCGCCGGGGCCTCTGCCTCCGCTGCTTTCATCGTGCCCGACGCAATGGCCTGCTGCTGTTGGGCGCGGCTCAGCGCCGGAGCAGAAGCAGGCGGTGGGGCGGCACCGCCCTCCCCCTCCGCAAACAGCTGCAGGTCCACCATGCACTGCTCCCCGCGGCCGCTCAGGTCCGCAAAGCGCACATGGTCCGGGTAACGCTCTGCCAGCAGGGCAAAGCCTGCCTTGGCGAACTCGAAGGCCCCCTCCACCCACGGCTTCTGGGGCGCAGCCGCCGTCACCGCCAGACGCGGGCCCTCCGGCTCGTCCCAGGCATCGCTTTTGGCACTTTCCTCCCCGGCCAGCAGATAGACCAGCGTCTGCATCAGGGTGCTTGCCCCGGCGCACACGATGTCCTGCCCGGCCGGGGCATAGCCCGCATGGCCCGCCGCTTCCAGCCGGAGGGTCGGGCCGCTGGGGCCGTCCAGTTCGGTATAGGTCACTTTGATCATGAAACCGCTCCTTTCATCGCTCTTGCCGCTGCCGCCGTGCTCAGGTTTTCTCCCGGGCCGCTCAGGGGCCCTTGTTTCAACTGCACCAGCTGGCTCTGCAGCTGTTCCAGCCTCTGGGCCAGCGTGCCGTTCTGGCGCACCCGCTGGCGGACTTTTTCAATGCCCCCAAAATCCATCATTTCCAGCGCCGCCAATGCCGCGTCCGCGTTCTCCGGGGCAAAGAACCCCAGCTGGTAGCACTCTTTTGCCGTCTCATTCTGGGAGAGACGGCTGAAGGTAGACTTCTTCTCCGCGCTCACCACGATGTCGAAACACCGGCTCACGGCTGCCCAGCTCCACACCGCCCACGCTGGGCAGGGCCTGTGCCCGGAGCGCTGCGCCGGAAAAGTGCACGAACTCGCTCCGGCCCGTCTCCCCGATGATCCGGAATATCCGATCCTCGTCGTAGAACTGCCGCATCAGCTCGATGATGAGGTAGCACTCTTTGGCAAATGCCCGGTAAGCGCTCTTGAGCATATCCCGGCTGAGCTTGCTGCCCGCCTCCTGCAAAGCCGCGATGGCCGAAGCCGCCGTGACGCCTCCGGCAGTGCCGCCCTGCGTCATGTCGCGGTTGCCGCTGATCTCCTTCAGCTCCTCGATGCGGCTGTTACGGTAGCTCAGGCTGTTGCCCTGCAGGCCGGTGGTCTGTAAGGGCCGGAAACTGTCGTCTCCCAGCCGCCCCACCACATGCACGATGTCCCGGGAGAAGTCCGCCAGCTCTTCCTCGTTCACCCCCGCCGCATCGCTCAGCACATACCGCTGTTTGGAGGAGAGCAGGACGTTCTCATCCATGGCGTGGTTCATCCGGTCGATGGCGGTCTGGCATTCCTTCATCACGTCGATGTACCCGAAGCCAGCCGGGCTGTCCTCCTCCATGAACAGCGGGTCGAACACAAAAGGATACCTGCCGTGGTCGTAAATCCCCGTTCGGCCAGTGCCGGGTCGTTCTCGCTGGCGTAGAGCACCACGCCGTTGCAGAACTTGCAGTAGTGCAGCACGCTCCGGCCCTCCGGCGAGAGCTTTTTGTAGTACCAGTCCACCACGACGCTCTTGCTGCTGGTGTCGAGGCCTCCGTCGTGGATGTAGCGGGGCACATCGAGGACGCTGGCGGTGTGCCCTGCCAGCTGAGGCCAGCGCTCTTCCAGCTGGTTCGAGTCCGCCAGACTCAGCGAGAAGAAATGGGGCGACGCCTGAATGTCGTCCACGCCCGGCTCCCAGTAGAGCATCAGCAGGTTCATGGGCCGGATGCCGATCTCGCCCACACCGCCCCGCTGCTCCGAATCCCAGAACACGCCTTTGACTCCGGTCCCCTGCTTGAGCTTGCGCCACCAGGTGTCGCTGTACACCTGCTCGTAGTCGGCCTGTTCCAGCACCACGGGCAGCACGCTGGAAAGCGCCTGTGCCGCCGCCTCGTCGTCCTCGGCACGGGGCAGGACGTTGGGGCTGGGGTAGTTGTCCATCGCGTCGGCATGCTTGTTGGCGATGGAGTTGAACAGCCAGCCGCTGGACGGCTGGGGTTTGCCCTCCATCATGGGGTTCTGGTAGTTCTTCCAGTGTCCCATCCGGAACCACAGTTCGTTGTCCACCAAGCGCTTGTCCAGCGCGGCCTTGCCCGCCTTGTACCGCTGCAAGATCTGCGCGGCCTCAGCCACCTCTTCCGGCCCGATGGGCAGCTTTTCTCTCATCTCGTCCAATTTGTAACTCCTTTCTGCCCTCTGTCGCAGGGCATTTCCGTTTCTGCCGCTGGCGGGCTTTGCTCGTCCATCTCAGACCTGCCCGGCCTGCCAACGCTTCTCCCCTTCACACCCTCAGAAATCTCGCCCTCCCATGCAGCTCCAGCGGGTCATCCCGCACCGTCGGCCCGGCGATCTGCCGGGGCGGCGAGATGGGGTTCTCCATCAGCACATAGCGGCACTCGTCGTAGATATGATCCTCCTGCCGGGTGTCGATGTCCTCCACATTGCTCTCGTCGTACACGAGGTTCGGGATGGTACGGATGAAGTGTTTGCAGGTATGGAACACCTGCAGCATCGGCCTGCCCTCCTCGTCGAAATGCAGCCGGTAGTGGAACTGCATCTTGCCCGCCAGACGGGTGTGGTCTCCGGGCCTCCAATGCAGGAAGTTCGGGCTTTTCTCCTGCATATCCGCGACGCTCTCGCCCCGGCTCTGGTCGAAGATGGCCGGGTCGGCGATGCCTGTGATCACCCGCCCCCGGAGCATCGGGTCGTTCTGCTCGGCCTCCCGGATGCGCCGGGCCTGTTCCACCGGGTCGAGGTGCGTTCCCTCGTCGGGTCGGCCCGTGCAGCCGTAAAGCTCCTTGATGCGGTAGAGCCGCCCCTCCTCGTCCGCCGCGTACCACCCCACCGAGAACGGCTTCGAATAGCCGAAGTCATACCCCCGGTAGATCTTCCAGTGCTTCGGGATGGCAAACGGCGCGATGACATGGGTCCAGCGCTGGTCCTCGTAATGCTTCGGGTCGTTCCGCCACTCGGTGAACACCTGCCCGGAAAAGCTGTCCCAGCTGCCATAGAGCAGCGCCTGCTTTTCCGCCTCCGGCATGGCTGCGAGGCTGGCCAGATAACCGGGGTCGTTCTGCAGCAGAGCCGGGTTGTCAAAGACGCTGGACGGGATGAATACCCTTGCCCGCCGGAGCATCTTTTTCCGTACCGTCCGGCATCTGCACCGTGCACTCCTCCTCAATGGGGGTTCCGGGCGGGGCGGGAGTGATGAACCTTGCCTTGACCCAGCCGTGGCCCACCCCGCCGGGGTTGGTGGTGGCCCGCAGGTACACCCGTGTGCCGGGGCCGGTGGGACGGTTGCGGCTCATCATATAGCTGTACTCCTCCCACTCGAAGTGGGTCAGCTCGTCGAACCCGATGAAATCGAAGGCTTTGCCCTGATAGTTCGTCCGGTCTTTCGTGTGCTGCATCGAGCCGAAGTAGATCTTCGCCCCGCTGGGGAAGACCCACACATGACTCGTGGCGTTGTACTGCGCCTCCGGGAAAGCCCGGAGATAGTAGCGCTGGCTCTTGTCCACGAGGTCGGACGAGGCTGGCGAGCGAAGCGAGACTGAGAGGTTCTTCCTTCTCAGCCTACCACGCCTCACGGGGCAAAACTACTGCGGACATTTTGCCCGCAGTAGTTTTTGCAAGGTCTCGCCGCAGGCGAGCACGGGTTGCGGCTCCCAGCGGTCATTTCGCTGCCGCTCATGCCCTGCTGGCCGCTGCCCCAACAACTCCTCCCTGTTTCCGCCACTGGCGGCGGTCGTCATCGTTGCCCCTTCGGGGGCTGTCGGCGCAGCCGACTGAGAGGGCATCAGCCCTGCCGCCGCCGCATACACTGCCACGGTGCTCAGCGCCTCCAGCTCCTTGTGGTAGTAGGTCGTCCGCCCGATGTGCAGCTTCGCCACCACCCGCTCCTCCGGCATCCCGTCCAGATACCGCCGCTGTAAAGCCGCCTGCATACCGGGTCTTCGGCCTCGTAGTAGTCCATCGCCAGCGCGATCACACCCGCCCAGTCGCTTTTTCCCTGTCCACAAGCTCGCAGCTCCGCCCGCACCCGTCGCTTCTGCTCCCTGGTCAATCCCTCGCCGCCTTTCTTCCGCGCGCGTTAAAACGCAAAATACCGGTACTTTGTCTGTCAGGTGCGAACTTTTCGCACTCTCCCGCTTCACCATCACCACATAGCAGCGCAGCTCGTCTGCGTCCCAGCCCTCTTTTTCGTCGCCCGGCGCTTCCGGCTCCGGCACGACGCACCGCACGAACTTCCAGCCCGGATACCGTTGCTCCCACCAGTAGGCGTTGTCCTTGCAGTCGGTGCAGCCTTTGCGCAGCTGCTTGCGGCTCCATCGGGTATCGTTGGGGTGTGCTCCACCGGCAGCGTCAGGTTCGGGTCTCATACCACCGCATCTGCCCGTGCTTCTCGAAGTATGTGATCAGGTCATCCAGCCTGTTTTGCAGATTTAACCGGTCGGCGTTGGCTGTGCCAAGGCTCTCCACGCTGCCGTCCGGCCAGCGCATGGCCCACTTGTCCTCCAGCAGCAACTGTCGGAAGTCCGCGTTCTGCCGCATGGTCAGTCCTTTGCACTCCACCAGCAGATGATGGTGGTAGCGCCCGCTCTTTCGTCCGCAGCCGGTCAGGCCCATCACCCGCAGGCTCCACGTCTGGGCCGTACAGCTTTGCGATGGCAGCCTTTATCCGCCGGGTGTAGTTGCGCAGATCCCGCTGGGCCTGCTCCATGCTCTCCGGCAAAAAGGTGTCTATGTAGGTCAGGGTCAGATAAAATCCCAGCACGGTAAAGTTTGCGTTGGCTTTCTGTACCCTTCGCCGGTGCGCGTGCTGGGCGTTCCGTTTTTTCTGCCGCTCGCTGCTGGGCTTTGTTTTCTTCCGGCGCTTGGCTGCGTGCTCCTCGGGTGTGATGGGGTAGAGGTCTACTTCCATGTATCCCTCTCCGCAGAGCGTTCTCTTCTCCGGGTATAGCTCTTCTTCATCCTGTACCCTCCTGCTGCCTTGAGCTGGTAGTGTAGTTTTTTCTCTTCCGTGGTCATCACCGTCACAGGGATAACGGGTATACTAGCTCCCCAAAGCGCCCGCCCGGACGCTTCATTTAAGAAAGGCTCCCCTACCGAGGGGGCTGCGTTCTCGCGCGGCCAAAGGCCGACAGGAACGCTGAGAGGTTCACTTTTATATAAACCGATATGCCTGCCGCCGAGCCTCCTCAGCAGCACCCATCTCGCCTTATATTTTTTTGTCGAAGACGCCCCCGATGGTTTCCCATCGGGGGCTTACCTGTCTGTATTTTTATGGCCTTGCCGGCTTTCCCGCCGCCGCCCAGTAGCCGTAGGTCAGGCTCCGGTCGGCCCTCTTTTTTTGGCGATGGCGTTGTAGGTCATCAGGTCGTGGACGTCGTAGTCCAGCGGCGTCGGGTCTTTTATCTTCCGCAGCACCGGCAGCTTCGGCCTTTTGCCCTTCGGCGCAGGCGGCTTGTCGCTCCGGGTGTTGTGCATGCTGACCTGCCGCACCTCTTTTCGGCAGGTCATTTTTGCGATGCCTCGCTTTATGCAGCGCCCGCCCTGCTGGTTGTAGGCGTAGTAGGCCCCGTTGTCGTCGCCAAAGACGCCCGCCTCCCACAGCTCCCGGGACGTACCCTCGCCCATTACGTTTCCGGCTGCATCGTAGCAGGTGTAGACATTCATCGTCCGGCCTTTTTCTCCCCGCCGGGGGCTGTCCTCGGATGCAGCAGGCTCGCTGCCGATGTTGTACTTCCGGCCCATCGTCCGGTTGTTCTCGCGCTTGGCCCACTCGCTGGTGTGGTAGCCCTTCGGCACGATGCCGCTGGCCTCCAGCTCTCCGGCTGTGCCTTTTGCGAGGACTTCCCCGGTCAGGTAGTCCTTTACGGTGTAGAGATTCGCTTTGCCCATCTGCTCTCCTTCAGGCTGCGCCATTGCAGCCGCAGTCTTTTCTTCCAGCTTCTTTTCGCTCAGGATCCGCAGCCCGCCCTTCCCGGCCCGGCGTCCCAGGCTCCTGCATCACAGCCCGCTTCAAAAAGCCCGTTTCTGTTCTTCGTAGTCCCGCTCGCTCTGCTTGGCCCGGTCTTCGTCCGGCTTGTTCTCCACCATGATGTCTTCCTTCAGCGCAGCCTGCGCGCACCGGCGCAGATGCTCCATCGCCACATCCAGCCCGTCCGCGTGACCTTCTTCGTTCACCTGCCGGTAGTTGGCCAGCGCCTCTTCCTTCAGGCGGAGCAGTCGTTCCGTGCCGAAGCCCAGGCTCATCCATGCAGGCCTTGGCGCACAGCGTCCAGACCATACTGGCCGCCACGTCGCCCGCCATCCGCAGGCTGCTCTTCCCGCCGGGTGCGGGGGCTGCGCAGCACCGGCACCGGAAGTCGGGATCTACATTCCTCGGCATCCAGCTGCGCCGCAAAGCAAGGCTCCTGTCCGTCGAGGGCATCCCTCGGTCGTTCGCTGTCATGGCTACATCCAGACTCTCCTGCCCCAGCTTTTCTGCCCGGGCCAGAACCTTGTTCAGCCGCGCCGCCCAATGCCAAAGCTCTGATGCAGCGCGATCAGGATGCACCACCGGGTCATCTCAGCCGTTCCCTCCCGGGTCAGATCCAGGCTCCGTCGTGAGACTCATCTTGTTCTTCTTCATGCTCTTTGTACTCCCTGCATTTCCTGTCCCGCCCAGCGCAAATAAGGCACTTCTGGCGGGTTATCTCAAAAACGTGGATGCACTGTTTCGTAAAAGGAGCCCGGGTTGCGGTTCCCAGCGTCTGCTTCGCTCCGCTTGCATCCTGCTGGCCGCTGCCCCAACAGCTTCTCCCTGCTTCCGCCACTGGCGGCGGTCGTCGCCGTTGCATTACGGTTCCCCAGTCTCCGCCATCAGGCGGCTCAGGTCTCCCAGCATCCCGCTCACGGTCTTGGAGAGGATGTTGATGGCGTCCTCCTGCAGGTCGCCCGGCAAGGCCCGCACCGTAAAGCCGGCCGCCACCATCTCCTGCTTCAGCCGGGTGTTCACCCGGCTCACCTCCGCCCAGAGCTTTGCCTCGTCCGGCGTCATCTTCCGGGCTCTGGGCCGGACAGCGCCCTTGATGAGGGCCGCCAGCTGGTGGAACTCTTCGTCGCTCACCTCTTTGTCGTCGCTCGCTGCGGCGATGGCCCGCGCCCGGTCGCTGGGCGTACCGGTGCGCAGGATCTGCTCGTATTCTTCCAGCTTCATTTCTGCTCCCCCGCATTCATTCCGTACAGCGCTGCTATAAACTTTGCTTCTTTGCCCTCTACGCCCTCGGTCGTCCGCAGGCCCTCCTGGTCCAGCAGCTTCCTTTCCAAACGCTGGCCCATCTGTTTCGCAAACCAGGGGTCTGCCGAGCCCTTGCCCATCACCTTCCTTGCCGTACCCACAGCGCCATGCAGGGCGCACATCACCCATCCTCCGGGGTCTCATTCTCCACTTCCATGCCCAGGATAAGCTCCCCTCGTTCAGCTTCTTTACTTCGATCCGTACCATTGCACTCTTCTCCTTTACGCGCTATGCTTGTCGTTCTCCTCTTCCGCCCCGCTCTGGCTCCTGAGCTTGCTGCAGTACCGGCGCAGCCGCGCCTTCTCCGCCTGCTCAATTTCCAAGCCCCTGCCATAGCCCCAGCAGACGATGCCGCCGGCGGCCAGCAGCACGGCCAGGATGACCGCACCCGTCCAGGCTGCCCACGGTGTCAAAGGTGATGCCGTCGCCCACCCCCCGCCGCGCCGATCAGCAGCGCAGTGCCGGTCAGGTAAAGCGCCCGTATCCTCATTTTCATTGCAAATCTCCTTTCGCTGTGGTAAAATCGTTCTGGTGATAGGCCCTTTCAACCTGTCACTCGGAGGCTCGTCGGTGTTCCAGCACCGGCGGGCTTTTTGTTTTTCGGGGCCTTCCTGGCGTTCCGCTGGCAGATCTCCATAGCCTCCTGCCGCTGCTCCAGCGCTGCGTTTTTGTCGATGCGCCACAGCTTCGGCCCCTCCTTGTGTGCGGGCAGCTCCCCCCTCTGACACATCCGCCGCACCGTCTTCGGGCAGATGCCCATCAGGCTCACCGTACTGCGCCACGGTCAGATACGCAGGCAGTTGCCTCGCGTCCCAGACCTTTGCCTTCCGCATGGTCATCCCCTCCTCACAGCCACTCGCTGCAAATGGTGTCGGCCACGTGCTTTGTAAACCCCAGCAGTTCGTCGCCCCGCTGGAACATCAGCACGGCAGCGCCCACGATGGGCAGCTTGCCGTTCGCCGTAAAGTCCGCCGGGGCAAGTTGCGTGGCCTTCTGGTTCGCAGGCTTGCACTTCATTCGGCCTTCTTCGTCCACCAGCAGCACCAGCCGGTCGGCTTTCTCCCGCGCCCAGGTGGCGTCCAGTGCCGACGGCACGGTCTCCACATATCCGCTCACCAGCTTCTGCAGGGTCTCCAACTTCGCGCCGTCCCCCTCGTCGCACTTGAGCACAAAACTCCGGTTCTTCGCCGGGATCACGATCATGTAACGGTTCATATTTTTTCTCCTTTCTCCCGCACTCTTCGGCGGGTCAGTTGTGTGTGGTGAACTTATACAAAAATCTTTCGATTTTTTTTCACAAGCTTGACAAATCAAATCGCAGCATTTGATTTTTGCATACAAAATTTGTATTCTTATTATTATAATTACTTTTTCCATCTTGTTCTCTTTGGACTATGATACAATACCCCCGGAAAGGAGGTGATTCTTTGATAGGCTTCTACAGATTTTACTTTCGGATACGCTTTCCTTTTGATTCGTTGGGCATCCTGCCTCCCGCCGGGTCTGAGATACGTTGTATCGCTCGCCCGAACGCCGTGCCGGTCTGGACGCCGCCGACGCCCTGTGACCATGCAAATCAAATCGGCCTCCAGAATTGCGAAATGTGTACAGCCGCCCTTTATCTGATGTTTGAGTCCGGCCGTATCCCGCTGGAATTTATTCCATCCTGCCCGGTGCGCACTCTTCCTGACCCCATTCGGCCATCTCTTGAGCCTGCTTTCTGCACCGTTCCGGCCAGATCAGCGACCATAGCCGATATTTTCCGGTTATAGTCTGGGTCAACCAGCGCCATCCGCCGGGCGTCCATCCATGCCGGAAGAAACTCCCACAGGCCCATCGCCGCCATCAGGGTCTCGTTGTCTCCCTCGCGGCGGAACAGTCCCAGTGCATCGTAGTCCCTGCCCTCCTCTTCCACAGGAGCGCAAGGCTTTTTTGCTCTCGTCGTTCATCTTTCCTCCTCCCTCCCGCACTCTTCGGCGGGTCAATCCTTTTCCCTTTGGGCATCTGTGCTGCAACACAGGTGCTCATTCTTTTTCTTCAAACAGGTAGTCCAGTGTACGGCCTTCGAATACCGCCTGAATGGCTTTCATCTCCCGCAGGGTAAATTGAGTCCGGCCATTCATTTTGTCATTCATCGAGCTTTCCGAGATCCCAATGTACGCCGCCAGCCCTCGCTGGCTGTAGTGATGCTTCTTCAGCCTCCACCACCAGATTTGCAAACATCTTTCCTCCTTTCTCCCGCACTCTTCGGCGGGTCAGGCTCCTTGTCCGCTTCCCGCTGCGTGATACAATCCTTTCAGAAAGGATGTGTAATTATGACTTTTGTCGAAAAATTGACCCTTGTTTCCTCCTTTGCCGCTCTCATCTCCGCCGCAGCCGCCCTCTTCGCTTCCATTGCACAGGTCTTCATTGCTCGTAGTTCCAACCTGTATGCCTATAGACTTGAATCCGACAAGCTCTTTTTCCACGCCAAAGTCGAAGCCTACCAGCAGTTCTTCCAAGCCACTGACCGCTGCATGAATCTTCTGGATCGTACTTCCGCCGGCGATTTGCTTGCCCGCTGTTCCTATGCGATCCTCTTCTCTGAAGAGGATGCTACCTGTAAAAAAAACTCAGTGCGCTTTCAGCGCTGCTTATGGAATTCCGCTCTTCTCCTGCATCTACCAATGTTTTAGAAAAACTCAAGGTTGCTGAGTATGAAGCCGTCGAGGCTATGCGGCAGGAACTGCTACAGCTGCGTGAACCCCGGCACCAGCCACTCACAAAGCACAAGCACCGTGTATAAGTAGCTCACGCCGATGGAAAACAGGATATACCCCTGTCTCTCGCCATGCAGCCATACTTTCGCTACCCACACGGCTGCAATGTTCATCGCCCACACCGCCAGCAGCCAAACGATTGCTTCTTTCACTTTTCCTCCTCCCTCCCGCGCTCTTCGGCGGGTCGGCTCCCTTTCGTTTGCTATAAATTTATGTTGATGATATACTTTGTGCAGAAAGGAGGTGATCTTCTATGCATTTCAAATTCAATGTCCGCCCCAAAGATATTCCGCTGTTGGCTCGTGCGGTGCAATCGCTCGAGTCCGCTCCAGATTCTTGGTTCGAGGATATGTCTCCCGCAGATATTCAGCTTGTTAAAAACGCCGCTCGTGGTTTCCCTGCCAAAATTCGTTTTCACCTGCCGAATATCTCTTACGCAGAGTTCTTCGCATTTAATGCTTCCTGCGATTATCTGCTTGAGACCGGGAGACTTTCTTCCCGGGAGCAGGACATTCTTGAGCACTACTCTGATATGTCCGGCTCGATTCTTGATGAGTTCGCCGATTCGCTTCCCGATATGTGACCGTAATTGCCGGTACCTCATCCATTCTCAGCATCTTTGCCCGCCTCTGGCGGGCTTTTTTTTTCTTCTTTCACTTTTCCTCCTTCCTCTCGCACTCTTCGGCGGGTCAGCGGTCAACTGCGATGCTGGCAAAAGAGATATTCCATCCTCAGCCCCGGGAAAAGCACGTTCCGAACTTTTTCAGCTTCCGGGTATGTAAAATCAGTTTCTCCATTGATTTTGTTTCGGGCAGTTTTCTCTGAACATCCAATCGTGCTCATAATGTCCTTTACCGTCAGGCCGTTCCGTTGCATCTCAGCTTTCAAATTGTCCATCGCTTACGCTCCTTTCGCTCGTTTTGATTTACCGTATACGGTAAATCCGTTTTGATTCTACATCCTTAAACGGTAATTGTCAATACCGTTCCCGAAATATTTTATACAATTCGGTAATTTATTATTGACTTGCTGGGTTCTATTATCTATAATGGAGCCATACTACGAAAGGAGAAAATTCCCGTGTGGCTTGAAAATCTAAATCGATTGAAAAAGAGCAGTAGCATGACGATTGAAGAAATCTCTTGCGCCTCTGGTGTACCTAAAGGCACTCTGAACAAAGCTCTTTGCTGGTCAGACAAAAGACCCCCAGTTGTCCACTGTTTCCGCCGTGGTTCACTGCATGGGCTATACTCTCGACGACCTGTCCGACGATACCGCAAACGGTAAGACTCAACTCACCCCCACTCAGGTGAAGCTACTGGACAGCTTCGACCAGCTCAACGACGAGGGCCAGACTAAGGTGATGGACTACGCCGAGGATCTGTGCCGTACCGGCTATTATAAAAAATGTCCTGCGTCTGGCTTGGGCGCAAAGGAAGCATAAAAAATAACCGCTCTGGCTATACCAAAGCGGTTAATCTGTATACGGAGGAATCACAGATGCGAAAGCGGCTAATTTCATTTGCCCTTGCGGCGACCATCATGGTTTCCGCCTCTCTCCCGGCATTCGCCACAAAGAAGTTCGACATGAGCGTCTTTGATGGGAAGGATTATGTAGGAGTTGTGACCGACGATATGGCTGGTTGGACTCTCGCATTTCCCCGGTTTGGTACCATAGAAGAAGGTGGCACTTATATTGTTTCTGATGATGATTCGCGATTAAGTGTTTCTTCCAGCTTACACCTCAACGATACTTATGATTTTTATTATCTCGACTTCAATCGTACAGGATCTTTTGCGTCTGGTTTTAATAGCGTGATCGTTAAAATCGGTGACAATCGATATAATTTTTCGAACGGACAGACTGATTCTACTGTTTCCGAAGGGATTGTTCTCGAATCATTTAGGTTGCCGATGAAAAAAAGAGCTTGTTCCTTTTATGAATGATTTGGCCGAACATATAAACGACGAAATCAAAGTGCGTTTTGTGGGCATCTATAAAGATTATGATTTTGCTCTTACATATGACATGAAGCTAATGATCCTCGTAATGTATGACCTCTATGTTGCCGGAAACGGCACCCGCAATAAAAATCTGCAAGATATAACCGATTTGGATGGAACCATTGTTAGTAAAAACGGAGAAATTATTGACGGACACCGGGATGAAAAGATTCTGCGGGCCGTCTTAGAAGGAGTGACTTCCTCTCTGTGATGCGTTATCTACCCATTGATTTTTCTCGGCTAACCTGTATAATGAACTTACAGGTTAACCCCACCCTGCGTGAATTGGGGAATTAAAAAAGTGTTGTCTACAAGCAACAGAACCCGCTAAGCCTCTGAGTGCGAAAGCATTCAAGCGTATCATGGCGGGTCATGACAAAGACCCCGCCACGCCTCTCAATGATGCGCACCATGGCGGGGTCGTTTTTATTATTTTGAATCGAGGTGATTATTTATGTCCACCCGCAGCCACCCCGAATCCGCCCGCATCATCCGGGAGGCACGGCAGGCCGCCGGGCTGACGCAGCTGGAGCTTGCGGAGAAGCTTGGTGTCACCATCGGCACGATCGGCTATTATGAGCGAGGCGCCGGGATGCCCAAAACAGATAATCTCTTTGCACTCTGCGACATCCTGCACATCAGACCCGCCGACCTCCTGCGCGCCGATACATAACCAAACGCCCCCGCCAGTGTTTCCACCAGTGGGGGGGCGTATTTCAAAAAGCTTTTTACTTCACGATAAACTGTACTACAATAGATGCAGCGAATGCAATTCCGGAGGCAATCCAGATAAGACCATGATTTTTGCCGTCCGGCAGGATAGCGTTGATGAGTCCGATCAGGAAAGCAATGGCTCCTACCGTTGCAAAATTGAAGGTCAGTAAAGTGGCCATTGTAGCGTTCGTTGCTGCCAGTGAGAGGTTCACATTGACAAGGCTGAAGATGCCGATAAATATACCCATGATAGAAAGCACATTGCCGTACACATTCTTTTCGATGTTCTTTACGGTGTCCACTTTCTTTTCGATGTCGGTCATATCATCTGCCAGCGCCGACTGGTATGCGCCCATCCCCACAAAATCCTTTTCGTTCTGGAATGTACCATTGTACGGCTTTGCTGCACTCTCTCCCAGAGGAATAAACACCAGATATGCAATGCCCTTCTGGATGTCCAGATGCATCATCTGCCTGGTTATGTTCGTCACACGGAAGAACACTTTCGTGTGATGGCCCGGCTGGTAGATCGGAGCCTCCAGACTCAGTCCCTGCCGGATACGGCTGTTTTGAGCCTGCACCTGTGCAGCCATATCATCCGGGAGAGTTATCGTCTCGACCGTCCGCACAAATACGGTATCCCCGGTGCAAGGTCAACCTCCGTTCTGGGCCGGTTGGCATCCAGAAAGAAAGATTCTGTTTTCAGGTCGTAACCGATATTAGTCACGCTCTCTTCGTCAAACGGTTTCAGCAGCGATGAACCCATTTCGGAGATTTTTTTGTCAATCAAGAACATTGCAGGCACCTCCTAATAGATATACCTAATAAAGCACTTTCAGCGCCGGATTTCAAGATTTTTCTGTAAAAATACAGATTTTTTCTTATAAAACAAAAATCCCGGCAGCCTTGTACGATAAAAAGCTGCCGGGGCGCGCATGGGGGTGCAATGTCGGAGAAAAACAACGTAGTCAATGACTCTCTGCCTGCTGACGCATCCAGTATACCATACCTCATGTGCATCGGCAAGCGAGTCCGAAAGGAGTTTTTATGGCCAAGAATAAAAAAGGCGCAGACGGCCGCTACCGCTACCGTATCTATCTGGGCAAAGCGGACGATGGCAGCAAAAAGTTTAAGTCCTTTACGGCTCCACGGAGCGCGAGGCCCGCGCTGCTGCCGAAGCGTATCGCACTGCCATCGGCAAGGGCATGGATCCGGAGCAGGCCGAAGCCACCTTAGGCACCCTGTACGATAACCTGATCGCGTCCAAAAAGGCAAAGGGCATCAGCCAAAAAGCATTGACCGGCTGGCCACCAATAAAGCCCACTGGGGCGAGCTGGTGGACGTCCCGGCCTCTGAGCTGCGCGCGTCCGACTTCCAGCGGGTGCTCAACGCGCTGGCCGACTGGCACGACGGCAAGCCGCCTCTCTCCCACTTTACCCTCACCAATCTGCGCGGCAGCGCCAAGGCGGCGTATAACCTCGCCATCCCGGAGATCGTGATGTACAACCCTCTGATCAGGACCATCGCCCCGCCGGGCTGCGTCGGAGTCCCGCGACCCCATCACCGAGGCGCAGCAGCGCTGGATCCGTGAGACGCCCCACACTGCCCAGCGGGCTGCGATGCTCCTGCTCTACTCCGGCCTCCGCCGCAGCGAGGCCACTGCCCTCACCTGGGCCGACATCGACCTCGACGACGCCACCATCACGGTCAGTAAGGGCTACGACTTCCGCGCCAAAAGGTCAAGATCCCCAAGACCCCTGCCGGCGTCCGCCCAGAATGGACGGCCTCAGCCGCTGCGCTGGCCGCCGGGGCAAAGCCTCCCAGAAACCCAACGAGGAGCACCCTCCCTGCTGCCGGAGCACCCCGATAAGCCGTTCCACAGGATAAAACGGCAAGCCCAGTACACCCGCTGCCGGGCACTGGATCAGCAGCGTGGATACAATGAGGAACGGGAACAGCGAGAGCAGCAGAGAACCGCCGCAGAGCGCCAGCCCCTCCCGTAAAGCCTGCGCACAACGCTCTGGTGCGGCAAAGGGCAGAAGCCCCGCTGTCAATGCCGCCAGAAAATATCCTGCGTTCCGGATTTTCTCTTTCTGAATCATATGCGCACCCTCCATTTCCATATATATGTGGTAATTGGCAGCGGTTTGCATGGCGGGAGGGAGCAGCGTGGGAAGGAAACGAAAGCAAACATGCTCCCTGCGCGGCTGGTTCCGGCGGATGTTCCGTCAGCCGCCCGGGGACTTCTACGGACGGGCTTCGGTCTACCTGAGCGGCAGAAGGATGGAGATCGAGCAGTTCCGGCGCATCCGCTCCTACGAAGAAGGCAAGCTCTGCCTCGAGCTGGGCAGGGGCATCTGGCCCGAAAGCGGCGGGTGCGGCTGCGCATTCAGACCCGCACCGGGCTGTACTTCCAGCTGCGGCCCTTTCTGCGGCGGCGCGGGCTGTGGGTGGGTGTTTTGCTGTTCGTTCCCCTGCTGGTCTGGTCGCAGGATCTTGTCTGGGCCGTGGATGCAGGCAGCCTGACCACCGGGCAGCGAGCGCGGGCCGAGGTCCTATGGGGCAGGTGCACAGAGCGGCGAGTTTTCCTGGGCAAGCCTGAACTTTCTGGACGGGCGGCTCGTGGTGGAAGCAGCCGCCGCAAAACCGGTGCCCGACATCGCCGCCGGGAAGGCAGACGGCGTCTTTGCCAAAGCGGCCGGAACGGTGGTCCGCACCAATCTTGTCAGCGGGACGATGCTTGCCGTGCCAGGACAGGCCGTGGAGGCCGGGCAATTGCTCATTGGCACTTCCCGCACCGAGCGGGACGGAACGCCGATCTATGAGCCTGCCGCCGGTGCGGTCTTTGCGCAATTCGACTGGGAAAGCACACAGGAAGAACCGCTGAAAATTACTGCAAAGCGGCTGACAGGAAAGCACTTTTCAAGACGGGTGATCTCAACAAATGGGCAGCGCATTTCACTTCCATCATGGAAGCCTTTTTCAGAAGAAACTGCACTTGTGACGACACGGCATATCCAACCGGATATTCTTGGGTTTGGCCTTCCTTTTTCGGTGGAAGAGACAACGTATTCCGAACAAACAGAGCAGGAAATTCCATACACCGAAGAGCAGGCGCTCGCGCTTGCGAAACTGCACAGTTTGCAGGCACTTTTCAACGCCTATCCGGACGCCGCGTTTGTGGCACAAAAAGAGGACGTTTCCATCGAAAACAACATTCTCTATTACCGGGTCGTTTATACCATCGTTGCCAATATCTGCGCAGAGTAAACGGCGGCAGAGAGCGAGAAACTCTCTGCCGCCGTTTATGCTTATCAGTGTTCTTCTGCCGGGGCGCTCTGCTTGTCCACAGCCTTTTGGACCAGCTCGTTCAGGTCGAACTGATACTTGGTGTGGCAGAAGTGGCAGACGACCTCGCAGTTGGGGTCCTCGTCACGGAGTTTTTCCAGCTCCTTTTTGCCGAGGCTGAGCAGCATCTCTTCGGTGCGCTCGTGGCTGCAATCGCACTGGTATGCGACATCCCGCTCGTCGAGGACGTTGGGTTCAAAGCCCTTCAAAGCCAGCTGCATCATATCCTCCGGCGTCTTGCCCGCGTGGAGCATTTCGGTGACGG
>VOFD01001538.1_pt1 | contig 28206 bp, 41 predicted proteins | sample 5384101 | NCBI WGS metagenome assembly VOFD01 (sample SAMN12384723, study PRJNA508395) | human gut metagenome | isolation source: healthy gut C | host: Homo sapiens
TATATCCTTTGAAAAAGGAGAAAATAATGGAAAAAAGAGAAGATGTTTACCCGAATAGAGGAAAAAATAAGTACGGCAGTGTTGAATTTGCTGACCCGGTGAACAATAAATATCCTATTGATACAGAAGAGCATATCAGAGCTGCCTGGAGTTATATACATATGCCCAGAGATTATGAAAAATACGATGCTAAAGATTTGCAGATAATAGAAAAACGTATTGTCAGAGCATGGAAGGAGAAAATTGATCCGGCGGGTCCTCCTGCTTCTAAAAAGTAATATATTTACAAAACCCTGAAATAAGCGTATAATATTTTTTTATATGTACTGCAGTGATTCAAAAATTTTTATTGAGGACGAGGATATTTGCATTACCTGTGAAAATTATGTTAAAGAGTTGAACTGTCCATTATTGAGTGCTCTTGTGCAGGGTGATGTTTTCCTTGAAGAAAGTCTGATAGTAAAAAGCTGCGGGTTTTACAAAGAATTTAAAAGATACTTACATATAGTTAGGAGTAAGAAAAATGAGAACAATAACGTTAATTAACGGAGATGGATAGGACCTGAAATTTCTGATGCTGTTGTAAGAATTATAGATGCCAGCGGTTTGAAAATTGACTGGGATATTCAAACTGCCGGTGCTGATGTTGTAGCTGAAGAAGGAACCCCGCTTCCTCCAAGAGTACTGGAGTCTATTAAGGTTAATAAAATTGCCCTTAAAGCCCCTGTAACTACCCCTATTGGTACAGGATTCCGTTCTGTAAATGTACAGCTTAGAAAAGCTTTAGACTTATATGCAAATATCAGACCATGCAAAAATCTTCCTAATGTTAAAACAAAATTTGAAGATGTTGATCTTGTTGTGGTTAGAGAGAATACCGAAGATTTATATGCCGGTGTAGAACATCAGATAGATGAAAATTCTGCGGAAAGTATTAAGATTATTACCAGAAAAGCTTCTGAAAGAATATGCCGTTATGCTTTTGAATATGCTGTAAAACATAAAAAGAAAAGAAGTCTGTGCAGCTACGAAAGCTAATATCTGCAAGCTTTCAGACGGATTGTTCCTGGATTGTTTTAGAAAAATCGGAAAAAATTATCCTAAAAATTAAACAAAGAGAAATTCTTGTGGATAATTTATGTCTGCAGCTGGTGCAGGACCCTTCACAGTTTGATGTATTAGTACTTCAAACCTTTATGGTGATATAGTTTCTGATTTGACTGCAGGTTTAATCGGCGGCTTAGGTGTTGCACAGGGGGCAAATATTGGAGAATATTGTGCTGTTTTTGAACCCGTTCATGGTTCAGCTCCTGATATTAAGGGGCAAAATAAAGCAAACCCTACAGCACTTCTTTTTGTCTGCTGTTGAGATGCTAAAAGTATATCAATGAAAATACTTATGCAGAAAAAATTGAGAAAGCTCTTTATAAAACTTTAAAAAGCGGTATAAGCACTGTTGATATTGGCGGAACAGCTTCTACTACCGAATTTAGAGATGCTATTATCAAAAATTTATAATAAAATATACAAATAAAAAATACCTGCTTTTATAGCAGGTATTTTTATTCTAATAAACCTAAATCCCTTAAAAACCTGGAGTTATCTGCCAGTTTTCAAGCTTTTCATCTTCAAGAGGATCAATAACACCTTTTGAAATAGTTCCTCTACAAGTTCGTTATGTGAGGTATTTTCAGGATTTGATAAAACAAGCTTTGAAAAAATTTTTTTATGTCACATTTTTTTCATAAAGCTTAACAGCATGCTTTTTGTCAAATTGTCTAAAAATTCATTTTTAGAAATATCAAAATTGACATCTATAGGCTTTATCATTCCTGGTTTGAAACCTTTTTGCCTTTTGTACTGAGTTTTTCTGAAAGTTGTTTAAATAGTTTCATGACACATATCCTCAACAATATTATCCTATTTTTTCCAAATTTTTGCAATAAATCTATAGATTTATTGTCCGGAATATTTAAATCTTGATTATTACTTGTATTTAATTTACAATATCTTTGCTTATTACCTAACATGAAAGAGGACTGAGATGCTTGATATAAAACTAATCCGGGAAAACCCTGAAAAAATAAATGAACTTTTAAAAAAGAAGAAATCCTGAGTTATCAATAGATGAAGTTATTAAGATTGATGAAGAAAGACGTAAAATACAAACTGCAGCTGATGAATTAAGAGCAAAAAGAAAAAAGATTCCCAGATGATCGGCGAGTTGAAGAAAAAAGGTGAAAATACCGATGCTGTTCAGGCTGAAGTTAAAAAAATAGGCGATGATATAAAAGAATTAGAAGAAAAGCAGTCGGCTCTTGATGCAAAACAACGCGATTTACTTCTTCATATTCCTAATATTCCTGATGAAACAACCCCAATCGGCGCTTCTGAGGATGATAATGTTGAAGTGTACAAGTGGGGAGAACCGAAAAAATTTGATTTTGAATTTAAGGCTCACTGGGATATATGCGAAGAAAAAAAATCTTGTTGACTTTGAAAGAGGCGTGAAACTTTCGCAGAGCCGCTTTACGCTTTACCGGGGGCAAAGGTGCAAAGCTTGAACGTGCTATTATAAACTTTTTCCTTGATTACCACACAGGAGAACAAGGGTATGAAGAGATTTTACCGCCATTTATGGCTAATGCTGCTACTATGACCGGCACAGGGCAGCTTCCTAAGTTTGCAGAAGATATGTATAAATGTGTTGACGAAGATTTATATCTTATCCCTACAGCAGAGGTTCCTGTTACTAATATTTATTCAGGAGAAATCCTCTCCGAAGACCAGCTTCAATGTATATGACTGCATATACTCCTTGCTTTAGAAGAGAAGCAGGCTCTGCAGGTAAAGATACCAGAGGACTTATCAGGGTTCACCAGTTTAATAAAGTAGAACTTGTAAAATTGTGTACACCGCAGTCTAGTCCGGATGAACATGAAAAAATTAACAGAAGATGCAGAAAAAATGCTTCAACTTCTTGAACTTCCATATAGACGTGAGGCCTTATGTACAGCTGATATTGGCTTCTCTGCAAATAAATGCTGGGATTTAGAAGTTTGGATGCCGTCTTATGGTACTTATAAGGAAATTTCAAGCTGTTCAAACTATGGCGACTATCAGGCAAGACGTGCTAATATTAGATACAGAGATAAAGAAACCGGAAAAAGTTCAGTTTGTACATACAATTAACGTATCAGGTCTTGCTGTTGGAAGAACTTTGCTGCAATTGTAGAAAAACTACCAGCAAGAGGATGGTTCAATTATCATTCCGGAAGTTCTCAGAAAATATACAGGATTTGATAAAATTTAGGTTTATTATATGTCAATTAGCATAGATAAATTATTGAAGATGCTGGAGGAAACCGTTTACTTATAAAAGATAGCGCGTTTCACCGCATCTTTGCATTTTTTTGTGAATTAATACTTATAATTAAGTATTTTTATATCAATATTCCTTTTTTATAAAGCTTCTTGCAGGACTTCCGGTCTTGTATTTTGGTACATTTGTTTATTTCTGGTATGCTGCTTTTGTTATTTGGACTAAGATTATAGATATGTTTTTTTAGATATAATTTCTCGGATAAGGATTTTTCTATAAGAAAATATCTTAAAACAAACCTGATGAGGCAGCTTTTATTTATAATTCTCGGGCTGTTTATGTATTTTTTATTATAAAGAGCCTTTCGGATGGGTTTGCTTTATCTACGCTGTGCCAATGACGCTGATTACGGCTGGTTATATTGCGCCTGGGATTGATAGAAGAATTTACAAAGAGCTGTAAATTTGTGGTTAATTCTTTCGTTTTGTGGCATAATATATTCAGATATAGCTTTTAAAAGGAGTATTGATGTACGAGTTCCCGTTTGAGCTGGATGATTTCCAAAAGAGGCCTGTGATTTAATTAATAATGGCAAAAAGCGTTGTTGTGTGCGCTCCAACCGGTGCAGGTAAAACTGTTATTGCCCAGCATGCAATTCACAGAGCATTAGAGGATGGCACCAGAATTTTTTTATACAACGCCTTTAAAGGCTTTATCTAATCAAAAATATTATGATTTTTTCTGAAAAATACGGTACTGAAAAAGTAGGGCTTTTAACAGGCGACACCTCTATAAACAGAAACGGTCAGATTGTTGTTATGACAACAGAAGTTTTTTAGAAACATGCTTTATGGTACGAATTTCGGTGCGGTTGCGGACAACATGAAGGATGTTAAGTATGTTGTACTTGATGAAGTTCACTATATGAACGATGAACAGCGTGGAACTGTTTGGGAAGAGAGTATCATTTACTGCCCGACAAATGTTCAAATTATTGCACTTTCTGCTACAGTCGCTAATGCGGATGAGCTTACTGCCTGGATTAACACTGTTCACTCAAAAACTGAACTTGTGGATACAGATTTTAGACCTGTGCCGTTGAGGTTTTTCTATTTTGACAGTTCTCAGCCTGATAAGCTTTTGCCTTTGCTTACTCCAAGCGGACAGCTTAATAAAAAAATAAGACCTGAGAAAAAACAGTTCGGTCATAACAGAAAAAAACAGCGTTCTTATGTAAAAGATGTTGTTAGAAACCTTCATGCACAGGATATGCTTCCTGCAATCTATTTTACTTTTTCACGTAAAAAATGTGATGAACAGATGGAAAAATGTGCGTCGCTGGAGCTTGTTACAAAAGGCGAGCGTGCACAGATTAAACAGTTTATAGATGAATATATAGCTGAAAATCCGCATCTTTATAATAATAAACATATTGACTATCTCTTATGCGGTGTGGCTTCTCACCATGCAGGGCTTCTGCCTGCCTGGAAAAATCTTGTTGAAAAGCTCTTCCAGAAAGGGCTCATAAAAGTTGTGTTTGCAACAGAGACTCTTGCTGCAGGTATAAATATGCCTGCACGTTCAACGGTTATCAGCTCAACCAGCAAAAGAACAGACAGCGGGCACAGGATGCTTACTGCAAGCGAATTTTTGCAATGTCAGGCCGCGCAGGGCGAAGAGGAATGGATGAAGTTGGTTATGTTACCGTTGTCGGCACACCATTTCAATCACCTGAAGAGGTGGCAGAACTCGTTTTGAGCAGGGGCTAATCCTTTAGAAAGCCGTTTTTCTCCGAGCTATTCTATGGTTCTTAATCTGCTTCAGCGTTTCAGTCTTGATGAGGCTAAAAAGAACTTATCCTTAAGAGTTTCGGGTATTTTTCATCAGGTTCTCGTTTGAAGCCGCTTCTTGATTTGCAGGGTGTGCTTGATAACGAAATTAAAGAACGGATGTTTGTTTGTCCTTTTAAGCATTCTGATGAACAGCTTTTTGAATATGACAAACTGCGTCATATTTATGTTCAAAACAGGCAGACTTATAAGAAGATATGCAAACAGGAGCGGGCGAAAAACAGACCGCTTTCTCCGGAAGCTGTTCAGTTTGGGAAAGAAACAAAGGCAATGCTTGAAAAAAATGCACTGTTTTTTGCCTGTGATAACTGTAAATTATACAAAAAACACTCAAAAAGTATTGAAGTTATTGAAAGAATTAATGTCAAACAAAAAAACTACAGAAAGAAATCGAACGGCAGCGGGATATTTTTTGGAATAAGTTTCTTGCGCACAGAAGCGTATTGCAGGACTTTGGATATTTGAAAGATGATTATCCTACAGAAAAAGGTGTTACAACTTCACAGATCCGTTCTGAGAATGAATTATTTATTGCTGAAATTATATTTTCTCATCTACTGGAAAATCTTACACCAGCCCAGCTTGCTGCAGTTGTCTGTGCCATAACTACAGAAGAACTAAGAATTGATATTCCATATCTCCCTATTTCAGAACCTGTTAGAAAGACTTTAAATCAGATAAGAAATATCAGGCGGAAAGTTGAAAAAGTTCAAAACTCATATTCAGTTGAAGCGCCTCTGTATATTAATCCATATTTCAGTTCGTTGATTGAACTCTGGGTTGAAGGTGCTGAGTGGGGAAACCATTACAGAGCAGATTGATATTGGCGAAGGCGATGTTGTTCGTTCATTTAAACGTGTTGTTGATGTTTTGCGACAGTTTACCACAATATCAAATGTGCCGGAAGCTCTTGTATTCACTGCACGCGAGGCAATAGAAAAAATCCAGAGAGAACCTGTTGATATTGATTAATTATCATTATCAGGAACATATTCCATTATATCCGAAATTTTGCAGTTAAAATATTTGCAGAGTTTATTTAGGGTGTGAATGCTTATATTTATATTTTTGTTATTTCTTATTGTCGAAATAGTAGATTTCCCTATTCCTGTTTTCTGAAAAATGTCCTCAGCAGTCGTTCTATGCTGCCATATTAAATCATCTAGCTTAAATATTATCATCTTCTCATTATATTTCACAATATGATATGATTGACAAAATATATGATATATCATATTATTAATATTACATGTAATAATATTTGGAAATAAATTTAAATGTATAATTCAAAATTTGAAGATGTACCTGATATTATATTCGGAGTGCTTTTAATCCTTTTAATTTTATTTATGCCGGTGTATTTTTGTTTAAAATAAGTGTAATTTTACCTCTATTTAGTTTTGTAAAACCCTTGTTATCAGAGAACTTGCGCTATTTGTAAAAATATGTTACAATGGTAGTAGGAAGTCCCTGTAAAATGGTTGGCTCTTTTGAAAAAAACTTTATTGTTATAAGGAAACTTTCAATTAGAGTAAAAAGCAGGTTTCTGATGAGTGTTATTCCCCACCCCACTCTTTAATCAAAAAGGTATCCGGTTACTTTTAAATTCTTGAGGTGACGCTATGGATACACTATTTGACATGCCTGAATTTCGGAAATTAATCGAGTATACGGTGAGTGCTTCGATTATAGGGGGTACTGGTATTTTCGCAAAGTCTTATTTTTAATTCTCAATCTTTGCCGATGATATGCAGGAACTTCTAATAATTTAAAAAGCAGAAGAACAATTACAACTATTGCAAAAATACAAATTCAATTGTAGCATTGAATGGTACATACTTTAAGCCTCAAACGGGCGTTCCTCTCGGAACTTTAATGATTGATAAAAAGATGTACACAGGTCCTGTTTATGACAGGGTTGCTCTTGGTATATTTGATGAAGGTGAAAAAAATCGTTTTGACGTTGCCAGAGTTCAGCTGGATGCGTCTTTAAAAGGTTCCGGAACAACTATTAAGGTTAATAATATTAATCAGCCCAGAATGCTTTCTACACACGTTATAGTTTATACTCCGGAATGGGGAAAGCTTCTCCGTATGCTCCTAAATATGGTATGGGGCTTCTTGTTGAAGATAATATTATTACAAAAGCCTCTGCAAATCCTATTACTATTCCTGAAAACGGCTATGTTATATCAGGTCCTAAATCTGTCTTACAGCCGCTTTTAAAAAATAAGAAAGTTAAATTCGAGGTTAATACAACTCCTGAGTGGAAAAATGTTAAACATATTATTAGCGGAGGTCCATATCTTATCAAAGACGGCGAAGTCTTTGTTGATATGACAGCCCAGAAACTCGGAGCTATTGGCGGAAGAAATCCCCGCAGCGCAATAGGATACACTGAAGATAACAATTTAATCCTTGTTGCAGTTGACGGCAGAGAAGGCAGCTCTATTGGTATGACTTTAATGGAACTTGCAAACTTTATGAAATCTGTTGGCTGTGTTGGGGCAATAAACCTTGACGGAGGTGGCTCTACTGTTATGTATGTTAACGGAAAAATTGTTAATAAACCGCAAGTTTATGGCGGCATACCTATTTCTAATGCAATTGTATTATCCAAAAAATCATAATCTCCGGTTTTAATGACGATTGTGCCATATAAAACTTTAAAATTATAACCGGACAGTTTGCTCATAATCCGTTGGTTATCAGTTCGAATCTGACCGGATCCATTTTTTATGTTTTTGGAGGGGTAAAATGGGTTCAAAACCGGTTATCCGGCATTGTTGTAAACTCTAGCGAAGATTTTCTTTAATTAGCTCTGAAACCCAAGGAAAGTAGCTATACCTGCCCATAAATGCAAATACTGCAAGATAAAGGATTATCGCATAAATAATAGTTTGTATAATTGAATATCCGAAAAATACCGGCGCATTTGTCCAAAACACAATCTGCGCTACCAATTTATTTATTAAAGGTACATAACTCAATATATTAACTACAATTCCAATCAAAAAGCGATAATACAACATATGCAATGGAAAGGAATATGGACTGGTAAATATGATATAATGTAAACGCTCGTGGTCTGGCTTTAGTTATCAAACCTAAAATAAGCCATATAAAACCAATCATCCCCATTGTCGGATAAGTTAAAGCCGCAACGATTCTTTCTATCATATACGGATTTTCACTATTATTATAAGAATACATTATGCTTCCTGTCCTACGTCACCTTTGCGTTTTCTGTCTATATATTCATCAAGAACCTGGAAATAAACAAGTTTATGCTCATCATTATCCGGTTCTATTTTAATAGATGAACGGTATGACGCAATAGCCTTTTCAATATCTCCCTGGAGGTAATGTGCATTTCCTAACAGCATATAAGTTTCTGCGTTGTTAGGTGAAAAACGCAAAATCTTTTTTATATTCAGCCATAGCATCATCAAGTCTGTTTAAAAGTTTGTATATAGGTTGCCAAGAAGTTCATAAGCGTTAGGCTCTTTAGGAAATACTTCAATTGCTCTCTTATACATTTCAATAGCCATATCGTATTCGCCAAATTCTGAAAGTGAAATTGCATAGCAAATATAAGCTCTATAGTTATCGCCTTCCATAGTCAGCGCTTTTCAAAATAAGAATAAGCTTCTTCCCTTTTGTGCATAAGTGTATAAGTATTACCGATACATATTGCAACAACTTTGTTATCTATATTGAGTGCAAAAACCCTTTTATAAAGATCCAGAGCTCTTTCATAATCGAATAATTTAAAGCATACATTACCCATATCAACAAGAGCAGTTAAGTTTTCCGGATCAAGCGAAAGCGCTTTTCATAGTAAGCTTTTGATTCAATATAATCTTCATTATCATAATACAGAAGTGCTATTGCATTATAAATCTCAGGATTAAAAAGCATTTAAGTCAATAGCTCTGTTGTAATAAAATAAAGCTTTAGGAAAGTTTTTCCATTCTGCAAAAACATTACCGATGTTGTAATAAATCAAATAATTTTTAGGATTAATTTCAAGAGCTCTGTTATAGTAAGACAAAGATTTTCTAAAATCTTTTTTCATAGAACCACATAGTTCCCATACCGACAAGAGCCTGAACATCGTTAGGGTTGATAGACAAAATACTGTCTAACACTGACATAACCTTGTCATAATCCTGCAACTCTAAATATAAACGTGACAGTTTGTGGTAAATCTCCGTATTTTTCGGATCTTTTGCCATTTCCAGAACTGTTTCGTTAATCTGCTTTTCTAATTCCTGTTTGTTCTCAATATTTTCCATAAGATTATTATAGCCTTCTCTTCAAATTTTGTAAAATTATTGCAATATGTAAAGTAGCTGCCTTTTAAAGTTTAAATTTAACTGTTGTATGCAGAGTATTCTTTAGAGATTTCTCTCCACTCTTCTTCCGGAATACTGAACGCATTGTTCCAGAATTTTTCAATTGCGTATGTTTCACGTTCATCTCTGTGGAGAATATGCACAACAACATCACCATAATCCAGAAGGTTCCAACGATTTTTCAAATCATTTTCAACTCTGTTAGGTAAACGTTCAAAGAGTTCTTTTATACGCTCTTTAGTACTTTCCATAAGTGCTTTTACCTGCGGTGTTGAATCTCCGGTTACAATAACAAAATAATCAGCAAGAGATGAAACATGACTGATATTAAGTATAGAAATCTCTTTTCCGAGTTTGTCATCTAATGTTCCTGCAATAACACAGGCCAGTTTGTGTGAATCAATTTCTTTTGTCATATTTTTTCCTTTATTATGAAAAAATTATAGCAAAAAAGTTCCCGCCAGCAATAGCGGGAATTCTTTTAATTATTTTATTCAATTAAATCAACTCTTCGTTTATGGCGTCCGCCTTCAAAACCTGTTTTAAGCCAAATGTCAACAATATCCAGCGCAAGGTGTTCACCTATTACACGTTCACCTATGCACAAAATATTTGCATTATTGTGTGCTCTTGAAACTCTTGCAGAATAGGTATCTCCGCATAATGCAGCCCTTATTCCCCGTACCTTATTTGCTGCTATTGACATACCAATACCTGTTCCGCAAATAAGAATCCCCTCTGTTTGATTTTCCGCTGATTACCCGTTCACAAACAGCTTTTGCAATATCCGGATAGTCACATCTTCTCTGGTATGGTACCATCAACAAAAGGTATATTCATGATGTTAAATAATCAATAACCTTTTTCTTATAATGAAACCCACCATGGTCAGAGCCAATAACAACCTTTAAATCTTCCATAATAAACACCTCTTTCATTTTGTATATTAATTATACTATTTTTTTATACATTGCCAATAAAGTGAAAGAAGTTTGTAACATTTTATTTACGCAATAAAAAACCCCAGAAGGGAGTTTTTCTATGCCATTAAAGCTTTATTAATTTCTGTTATTGTTGCTTTGAAGCTGTTGATAGGCACTGGAAGTCCTTTTGTATCTGTTGCTTCTGCCAATTTTTGTCTTAATTGTTCTTTTTGAGCTTCAGGGAGATTTGATTTATTAATATTGTCTAAAGTTCCTGATGCCATTCTTTTTCTATCACCATCAAGCTTTTGAAGATTTGCATTTACTTGCTGGCTTGCCTGTGATACCTGTCCTCCGTTTTGCGGTGATTGTTGTTGCTGTTCTGTAGAGGAAGCTGTTGCATACTTGTCCATGGTGTATCTAGAATGCCTTTACCATTTATCATATCTGTTACAGGCTGCCAGCTTTCTGATTTATCTTTTCAGCTTCAACTTTTTGGTTAAGTTCTTCCTGAGAGCTTGCTGTAACAGTAATTGTTGCAGGTCCAGCACTGGTGTTTACTTCCATTTTTTGTGAGAAAGTCTGTTGTACACCGCCGCCATTTTCTCCGGATGGTCTGCTTAATTGTGCATCAGTTTTCAAGCCTCTGCCAAAGCCATCCTGGTTCTGATATTGAACCAGTTCTCCGTTATCGTATGTATACTGGTTGCCGCTGCTGATTGACTGACCGTTTTTAGAAACGCAGGTATAAATTGGTTTGCCATCAGAAGATGTACCGCTTAATTGATATGTATAGGTGTTACCCTTACTGTTTTCAGATGTATCTGTTATTGTAAATTCCTGAGGCGGCTGCCCTTCGCTGCCGGCTTTTGTTATTGTAACTTGTCCTGCAAGACCTGTAATATTTTTGGTGTAACCACTTGCGTCACGACATATAATACCGTTTTTACCAAAATCTTTATATGGATCTTCCTGTGGTTTTACTTCCTCTTTTTTGGTTTTTGTTCTACTACAGGTTTTTCCTTTGGTGCTGTAGCAACCGGTTCTTTTGCTGACTGTGCGTCACTTAACTGTTTTTGTAATTTATTAATTTGTTCCTGCATCTGGCGAATCTGATCACTTGCAGTATTAGCCGGAGGTGTACCACCCGCTTCTTCATTTTTATCTTTCTTAAATAAAGATAAAAAATTCCACCAGTAAGGTTGTGCCAACCCCGAGACCCATAAGCCATTTCATGCCTTTACTCATTCCGCCGCCATCACAACAGCTGCCGGTGTTATAATAATTTAGAGCGCTGTCATAATAGCCGCCGTATGCGCCGCCAAAAAGTTATTCTGGACATAAGTTGTATTTTTTACTTACGCCTTTAAAACCCCTGCCATTGTCCCGGACGGAACGGCTGGCGTCCAACTGAACTTAAGTTTGCTCTAGGCTGCATGTAAACCATATACTCTCTCCGTAGTTTTACTCTCTTATATATATAAAGTATATACTATTTAAAAAATTGCCTTTTTATTATAATTTGTGTTACATTTCTTTACAATTAATATAATAGAACCGGCGCCATTGCTGACGCCGGTTTTAATTTATTCAGTAATTGGTTTGTTATCATTTCCTGCAAGTCCTTCTTCAATTATCGCTTCTGCTGCTTCTATTGCTTCTTGCTTTGAATCATATTTTGTTGTTCCGCAGTCTTGTCCGTTAATTGTTGCAATCCATTTTGAATCACTTGTTTGTCTTGCATTATATGTTCCTGCTTTTGTTACGTTCCCAGGAGTGTAATTTACTTTTGTAACAGAACCATTTTTATTGTAGCTGTAAGTTTTTCCGTTAATAGTTAATGTGTCAGGTAATTTTAAAACTCCTCTTGGCAGATCCATATTGCTGATATTTACAGGCTGATTATTTTTATCAAGTACCTGTCCGTTTTCAACGTGACCTCCATCTACATATTGAGCTCTTAATGCTGTATAGATTGCCTTAATTTCATCCTGTGATAATTTAGCACCGTTAGGTCCGGTGTACATTCCCTGTGCTATATGGAACCAGGTATCACCTTTGGTTACATTATAATCATTTGCATGAACCTGTGATGTAGTTAAAATATTTCTGGCTCCCGGGGTAAGTGTTAATTCATCATCGCTGTCGCTGTCATTGTCAGCATCTTCTATACCGGTGTGTCCTGATATTCTTTCATCATCATTATCTATATCTGTATCATTATCTACGTCAACATCTGCATCTGTATCTGTATCACTGTCGCCAATTCTGTTTCTGCTATTATCTCGCTGTAATTCTTCTGTCAGATTGTCTAATTGCTGCTGCATTTTATCCAGCTGTTGCTGCATTGAATTTAAAGAAATACTAGAATCGCTGCGTGAACTTTCCCCGTCTTGTTGTATGTGTTGAAGCATTTCTGTCATCAATAACAGTAGTATAATTATTATTTACGCTTCCGCCGCCTAAGCCGAATGCGTTCATTATTCCGCCTAAGAAAGTTGTACCGATTCCAAGCCCGAGCATCCATTTTCCAAAGCTGCCCATACCGCAGTTGCAGCCGCATCCGATATTTCTATAGCCGCCAAAACCGCCGAAATGAACAATTCCGCCGCCCATAGGTCTTGGACCGCCGAAGAAGTTATTTTGAACATATGTTGTATGTTTGCTGCCCCAGCTGAAACCATGCCAAGGATTTGGTCTATAACCGCCGAGTGGACCCCGATACATACGATTCATAGCTTTACCTCATACTTTATACTCTTATATATAAAAAGTATATACTATTTAAATAATTGCTAAATTCGGCAAATTATACTTTACAAAAATTAACAATTCTATCCCTTATATATGTATTATGCCCGTTTCTGGCGGTTTTCTCCGCTAAACATTTGAAGCGAGGTAACTTTTCTGTAGCAGAGGATAATCATCAATGTTATGCGTTTTTAAAAAATCTATTGCTTCCATTCTTGCAAGTTCCAGTATCTTAGCATCCTTAACTATGTCCGAAATAATTAAATCCGGCAGACCGCTTTGTCTTGTTCCCAGAAATTCCCCCGGACCCCGTAGTTGTAAATCTTTTTCAGCAATGACAAATCCATCATTAGTTTGTGTCATTATATTTAATCGTTCTCTTGTTTCCTGTGATTTTGTTCCTGATACAAGGACACAGTAAGACTGGAGTGCACTTCTGCCAACCCTGCCTCTCAACTGGTGAAGCTGGGAAAGTCCAAAACGTTCAGCATTTTCAATAACAATAACAGTTGCATTCGGTACGTCAACTCCAACTTCAACTACAGTTGTCGAAACAAGGATGTCATATTTTTTATTTTTAAAATCATTCATGACCTGTTCTTTTTCATCATTTTTAAGTTTTCCATGCAAAAGTCCGACTTTAAACTGTGGAAAACATCCTGCTGAAGATGTTCGGCTTCTTTAGTTGCGGCTTTTTGCAGAAAGGGTTTCGCTTTCTTCTATCAAAGGGTATACAACATAAGCTTGTCTGCCTTCTTCAATTTGTTGTCTGATTAAGTCATATACACCTCTGTGGGATCCTGTAAGAGAAGTTTTCACAGGCAGACGGCCTTTAGGAAGTTCATCTATTATTGTTAAGTCCAAATCTCCATGGACAGTCATTGCAAGCGTTCTTGGAATTGGCGTCGCTGTCATTGTAAGCATTTGCGGATTTTGTGATTTTTACGGAGGATATTTCTCTGTTTCACACCAAATCTGTGCTGTTCATCAACTACTATTGCACCAAGGTTATTAAATTCAATATTATCCTGAATAAGTGCATGTGTCCCTACAGCAATATTTGTTTGTCCGTTGCGTAAGTCTTTTTGGAAGCTTTCTCTGACTTTTTTTCCCTGAGAACCTAGAAATAGCCCGACACTCAAGCCCAGCGGGGTAAGCCATTGAATAAGATTATTATAATGCTGTTGTGCAAGAATTTCGGTTGGCGCCATAAGAGCTCCCTGATAACCGTTTTCCACGCCTGCAAGAAGCATTATGCAGGCAACAACGGTCTTCCCGCTGCCAACATCGCCTTGTAGCAGTCTTGCCATTGGTCTTTCAGAGTTTAAATCATTTAAAATCTCATTAACTGCCTTTTTCTGACCTGCTGTAAGTTCAAATGGTAAGCTGTTAATGAATTTTTTGAACAAGTCCGTCTTTTTGTATTTTTAGTGCCAGCGCTGAATGAGTATTATTTTCTTCGCGCAGTCTGACAAGCTTTAGCTGCACAAGAAATAATTCTTCAAATACCAGACTAAATCTGGCATGTTCGAGCATTTCCATATTTTCAGGAAAGTGCATTTGCATAACAGCAATTTTTTTTATCAAGAAGACCGAGCCTTTCGCGTATATCTTCAGGAACTATATTGGTAATATAATCCTTATAAAGCTCCAGAGCATTGTGGATTGCGTTTCTTAGCGTCTTAATGCTTAAATCTTCGCAAACCGGGTATATTGGAACAATTCTTCCAAGATGCAGGCTGCCGCTTTCAAGGAATTCTCCTGTCATTATTGAATAAGACGGTTTGTCAATTGTAAGTTTTTGCTGTAATTGTTAAGTTTAACTGTTCCGGAGAGCATTATTCCTGCGTTGACCGGGAATTGAGCTTTTGTTCTTTCAAGTGTAAATCTATTTGATTTTGCATTAAAAAGCTCAGTTCCAGCCTTCCGGTTTCATCTGCAACTGTGACTTTCACTACTGAAAGATTATTCTTTGTGTTAAATGCGGAAACCGATTTTATATAGCCGAAAACAGTTGTATTTTCTCCCTCTTTCAAATTTTTGATTAATGTTCTTGATGAGTAATCAACATGGCGTTTCGGGAAATAGCACATTAAGTCATTTGCGGTATAAATTCCAAGTTTATTCAATTTGTATGCAAGTTTTGGACCAACACCTTTTACATACATTACATCAACTTCATTTGGATTTTTGGGAAAATCTTTATGATGAGCTTCTGCATCCGGCTGAATTTTATTAGTTTGAAGTTCGGATTTTATGGCTTTATAAGGTGATCAATAGCCCTTCTTCGTTCATTCAGTGAGGCAAAAGGGTAGTGCTCAAAAGTTTCAATAATAACCTGCCAGCGCGGATTTTTACCGGAAATTTTATAAATTTTCCTGGCTTCATTTTTGATAAAAGCTGAAAAAACACTGTGCTTTTCCTCTTATATCTATATATTTATATTTGACTTCAACATCAATAGCTAATTTTATCTGGTCTAAGTTTTCTATCATCGGACTATTCTCAGCTTAATCTTAACACTTCATATATGTCCATTTTTTTTTTGCCTTACCGCGGATTTGAACTTCACTGATTTTTATAACATCAGCTATTGAACTTACATAGGAATATGTGGAACTGCTTATTAGAAAGTTTGTCCTGTAAACTTTGTTATAGCTTTCAATCCTGCTTGCCAGGTTTACAGTATCACCTATTACAGTATACTCAAGACGCTTTTTCAGAACCTATATTACCTACAAAAAGCCTCTCCTGTATTAATTCCTATACCTATTTCTATTTTAGGTTTTCCTTCAAAAGCCATTTATCCTGAAGCTGGTTAACTTTTTTCAGCATATCATTGGCACATTTTACAGCATTAACAGGGTGGTTTATGTCCTGTATGGGCTCCCCAAAGATAGCCATAACAGCATCACCGATGAACTTATTGATTACTCCGTTGTATTTTGTGATTATTGGCTCAATTTCGGTAAAATATTCATTTAATATTACCGAAACTTCTTCCGCTGTCATCTTTTCACTCATGCTCGTGAAGCCGCGGATGTCTGCAAATAAAACCGTTACGTTAGCACGCTTGCCGCCGAGTTTAATATCATCAATATTTTGGACAACATTTTTCATAATATCCTGTGATAAATACTTGCCCATTGCTTGTTTTATTTTTTCTTTGGTTTTGCCTTCAGTAAAAATCTGTATGAGTAGCCGAAAATTGTAGTCAAAAAGCTGTATGGCAATAGGTGTTATTACATTAACAGCTACGCCCGCCTGATAACAGACTACAGAGAACATTATATAAAATGCCGCAAGCAATATAAGCAAAAATAAAGAAGCAAAGTATGAAAATTTACTGATGATTATAAATGTCAGTACTGTAATTGTAAATAGTATAACTAAATCCTGCAGCAGGGACGTCTGTGTTATAAAAGTCTTTTGTCAGAAGATTATCAAGGTTTGTCGCCTGAATGTCAACGCCGGGATGTTTCTGTAAAACAGGTGTCGGCAGTGCATCTTCAAGAGCCAGCGCTGCAGCTTTTGCATTTGCGCCTACAAAACTATTTTTCCTGTAAATTCAGACGGGTTAACTGCAGGTTTCTGCCCTTTCTTTATAGCCTCAAAGGGAATCTATAATATCAATTGCAGAATATTTCCTGTGTGTATAGGAATCGCTGTCATTTACTCTATAGTAACGGATTAAATTTTGTATCCCTTTTGAATTTGCTACTGAAGGAATAGTAAGACCTGTTTTTTCTACATAAATCTTATCCGGCAAAAGGGTTATGCTGTCTGTATTATTTAAAAAGCATGTACATTCTTAATCCAAGTGAAGGATAATAATTCCCGTTAACAGATACTACCTGGTCCATGTAAGTTAAGTAGCCGTCAGGGTTCTGTGAAATATTTACTGAGCCGACCCGTTTTACAGCATCAAAATATGGCTTTGGAAATTCCGAGATACTTTTATATCTTCCAAAATCATAGGGTTCATACTTTTTGATAATATTTACCCCGAATTTATTCATGAATTTTATGTCATACTTTCTGCCTTCCTGCTCGTTCTCATAAGGCTGCTGGAGCGGGCTGAAACCTGTTACAAGATTGTCAATTCTTTTTACTGTATTAAAAAAATATTCATCAGATTTTGGGTTGTCTTTATCTAGTGAAGTAAGTATCGCGTCATATCCGATAATTTCAGGTTTTGCATAGTCATTGAGATATTCCATGATTTTTTGCGTAATATTCTCTTGGCCAGGGCCAGCGGTGATATGCTATTGACTTATCATCAATAACAATTACTGCAATATTATCTGAACCGCTTTTGGTGGCAGAAAAGTTTTTTATCATAAAATTGTAAGCATTTGGCTCTATAAACTGCCAGGAAAGAAATATCACCACCAGCGATAAAAATAAATGCAAAAAGAATGATTTTATAAAAAATAACTTCGATTTAAACTTCTTCATGTTTCACAAATCCCAATCCTATATTTTATGATATAATAAATTCTGAAAAAAGGATAGATTATGAACGAAAATTTAATCAAATTGCTGGCAGAACAAAAAATATTACCTATAATACGTAATTCTAATGCGCAGGAGGTAATTGATACTGCTAAGGCTCTTATTGATGCAGGAATTAAAGTAGTCGAGATTAATGTTGAAAATGCGGATATATATGGTGCTATAGGCGAAATATCAAAAGATATTACCGTATGTGCCGGCGGCATAATCACTTCTTTGCAGGCTGTTTCTGCTCTTGGAGTTGGGGCAGAAATTTTATCATCACCTATTTTTTTCAAATGAATCTTGTTAAAATTTCTAAAGATAAGCAAATTCCTTTTTATAGCAGGTGCCTCAACTCCAAATGAAGCTTATAATGTCTGGAAAGCAAGGGTGCCTTTGATAAAACTTTTTATCCTGTTACCGCTCTTGGCGGAACGTTGTATGTTGAAGATATATTAAGACCTATGCCTTTTTAAAGGTTCTTCCGCAAGGCAATGTTAAGCTGTCTGAAGTTCCTTCTTATATAAAAGCCGGAGCTCTTGCAGCAGGTGTCGGACGTGACCTGTTTGAGGGATATTCTTATAATGAGATTACAAAACGTGCCAGAACTGTTCTTAATGATTTGAAAGGATAATATGGAAGAAAAACTCGATATAGTTGCGATTGGGGAATGTTTAATAGAATTGTCAGCCAGTACAAGCCTTGCAAGTGCTGACTGCCTTTATAAATATTATGGCGGTGATGCTCTTGCGACAGCTATTTCTGCGCTGCGACTAGGCTCAAAAGTAGGTTTTATTACTAAAGTCGGAAATGATGCTTTTAAGGAATTTCTTATGGATTCCTGGCAGGCTGAGGGGCTTGATATTTCACAGATAAAGCTTGCAAACGAACCGAATGGCTTTTTATTTTATAACAAGACCCGTAGATGCTGATAAAGAAATCGCATATTACAGAAAAAAAATTGCTCCTTCAAAGCTTTCCATTGATGATATTTCAGAAGAATATATTTCAGGCGCAAAAATTTTATATTCTTCCGGTACAACTATGTCTTTGTCTATTTCTGCCGAAGAAGCTGTTTTAAAAGCTTTTGAACTCGCTAAAAGAATAATATTACAACTGCTTTTGACCCTAATTTTTCACTTTTGTGCACTACGAAAGAAAATGCAAAAAGAAAGTTTTAATAAAATCGTTTCTAACGTAGATATTCTGTTTATGAATGACAAGTATGACACGACTTATATTCTTGAGCTTGAATCTGCAGAAAATATTATTAAAAACTCTGGGATATGGGGGTTAGTACAATTGTTATCAAATCAAGCCTTAAAGGCGGATATTTTACCGGATATAACGGAAATATCTTCTTTAATGAATTTTTCACTAAAGAAACGGTTGACACAACATGTTCAGGTGACGCTTTTAACGGCGGTTTTATGCACGCGATAACCCATGGCTGCAACCATGTTGAAGCTGTTAAACTTGCAGGTATTGTTGCCGGTTTACAGGCTCAGGAGATTGGTGCTATTAAATCTATTCCTTATAAAGATGAAGTTTATTCTATTTTTGCGCGGAGGCTGCGGATTTTAAATGGCAAAAAGTATAATTGTATCAGGTTATTATGGTTTTGACAATTTTGGTGATGACGCAATTCTTGGGGTTATCGTTGATAAATTAAAATCTCTTGGTAACAATATTGCTGTTATTTCTAAAAATCCTAAAAAAACCTCCCTGCTTTATCAGGTTTATTCTGTTAAAAATTTTAGTTTGCTTTTCGCTGTTTCTTGCAATGTCACGTTCTGATGTTCTTATTTCCGGAGGGGAAGCCTTTTACAGGATGTTACAAGTTTCAAAAGTTTATTATATTATTCTGCAGTAATCTGGCTGGCTGAAGCTATGAATAAAAAAGTAATAATTTTTGCACAAGGGATAGGTCCTTTAAAGCGCGAAAAGTCTGTAGAAATTGTTAAAAAACTTTTGCTCAAAGCAGATTTTGTATCCGTTAGAGATCAAAAAAAGCCTACAACTTTTTAAATAGCTGGGGAGTAAAGGCTACTCTTGTAAATGACCCGGTATTTTCTCTCGAGGTAACTCCGGCCAATCCGGATGGGACAATTGGTGTTCAGCTCAGAGATTACAAAACTATGAATGATGTCCTTTTAAATCGTCTTGCGGAGCAAATTTTGAAGAATTCCCGGGCAGAAAAATTGAGATTTATGCTTTTCAAAAAGCTCTTGATTATAAAATTTGTTTAAAATTTGAAAAACTTTTTAAAGACAATGAATCCTGAAGTTAATACTGAAGTAATTCATTCCCTTACAAAAAATGATTTCATATTTAAAATGTCACACCTTGAATATATGATTGCAATGCGTTTTCATGCAGTGCTCGTTGCCTTAAAGCTTGGAATTAAGACAATAGCCATTAATTATGATGCAAAAGTTACTAAATTAGCCTATGAAGCGCTTATCCCGATAATTACAATGAAAGGGGATGATGACTACGATGCTGCATTTGCCAAAATGAAAGCTCTAGACAGCCGAAAACTGCTTCATTTTGCAAATACAAAACCGTTTAACTGGTCAGGAATTATGCCTTTTATTTCTTAAGTATTATTCTGCCTGACCGTATAAATCGTTATAAGCACTGCGGAGTTTTTTATCAATTGTTAAATTATTCGCATCTAGCATAAGCTTATTGCCTGTTTCAAGTTCTTTACTTGTGATAACTCCGTCATACTTGCCATCAGACAGTGAGTCATATACGGTAAACATTGAAGACATTTCTTTCCAATCAAGCTTTGCCGTCACCGTTCTGATCTAACTTTTTTGAATATGATTTCTGAACTTGTATTAGCTGCTTTTTTTCAGATCGTCAGTAGCATTTGCACCTAAATCAGTTTTTATATTGTATGCTTTAAATTCATTAAGAGTAATCTCTCCATCTGAATTACCTGCTGTTTTGTCCATGTGCATAATATATGACTTGCCAAACTCGTCTGAAGAATCCATGTGAATATCGTTCTTTTCTATGCCTTCAGGCATATCTTTCCAATCTGAGCTTACGAACTGTGTATCTTTTTATCTTTAACATTTTGTTCAAAAGCTTCAGCTAAAGAAGTATCCTGTCCCTCAGCTACTTTATCCGCAGCTGGATTGTTTGTTTTTTCAAGGGTTTGCTGCGTTGTAGATGTTGTTGTTGTATTAAAAGTATTGAAATTCATCATAGGGTTAACCACCATTGGTGAAGCGGAATTAAGCATGGAAATTTGCTGATACAATGCTGCACCCTGACCATAAGCCTGTCCCATCATATATCTGTCTGCGGCAATTTGTCCTAAACCGTAACCAGAACCATATATGCCGCCATTGTATATTGTTCCTCCGTAATATCCTCCATAGTAGCCTCCGCCTCCCACAACAGCCGCCAAATACGGATCCGCCGCATCCATGATTCATAGCTTTGGTTGCTGCGTAAAATGTTCCCATTTGCAAAAAGCTGCTGCCCATTTTTAGCAATGAATTACTTAAATTGTTTAAGCTAAAGCCCATAGAATGTCCTCTTTTTATTATATACTATATATATAAAAGTAGATACTGATAAATATTGCTACCGCATTATAAATAAATTTGAAACCCCTTATGTTACAGGCGTTTTGACGGTTAACAATTCTTAATAATTAATATAAAATAAAACTTCCTGATAAAGGAAGTTTTAAAAATATGCCCTGGGCCAGACTTGAACTGGCACTGAGTTATTCACCCAATTGGATTTTAAGTCCAACGCGTCTACCGATTCCGCCACCAGGGCTTATTTAATTTTCAATCACATTTTTTTATTTTAAGCAAAAACAAAACAGAATGTCAAACATTTATTTGAGCATAAGATGCCAGCTCTTCTGCCTTATCACTTATTTGCTGCTGGGTTTGTTCAAGAACAGCCATGACAAGATTTTCATTTTTTATCTTTGTCTTGCCGAATAGTGCAGGATATGCAATATTCCCGGCAAAAACCTCTTTAAATTCTTTTTTAGTTTCAAATAATCTTTCTCATCAATTATGTTCACATAGTCGCAAACGTACACGAACATATCTCCAAGAACTGATTTTTGCCTTAGAAATATTATTTGTTGTAATATTTTTTTTCATTTTCTTAAGCTTATTTGATAATTCCAAATATATCTCAGCAAGCCTTTGACTTTTTGAGAGGAAGTATTTTCTTAAAATATTCCATAGTTTGCGCGTAACCAATTTCCATAAGATTTGAACGCTTATCTTTTGGCATATTGAAGTCTACTATGTTTACATCTCCTGTATTGATTACAATATAATCATACTTATCTTTTTCGTTATAAATACTCATTATAAATTCCGTTGCAATTGATGTTGCATAGCTGTATAAAGAGTTTATATATTCGATTGTATTTTTATCATTGCCTTCAAAGTCGCCTTCAAGTCTAAATTCAAGTACGCGTTCATTCTCAGGCTGTAAATTTTTGAAAGCTTCCACATAGGAGAACCTTTTTGAAGATCTCCATCAACAAGTACCCTGTTATTATATTCTATAGGTTTCATTAGACCAGGCATACCGCATGAAATTCTTACTGCTGTAGCAATTTCAAAATCGGGGTTTCAGTCTTTGAAAATTCTTTGCAGTGAAAGCTTGATAAATCTGTTGTTATAATAACAAGATTTTTTGTTAATATCTGCAAATGTCACAGATTTATGCGTTCCTTTTTGTATGATTTGCCGTAATATTTTTTCTCTATTAAATCTCTTATCCAGTCAAGGAACACTTCCCCTTTACTCAAAGCAAATTGCGGTCCTAATGCAAACTGTATATCGCTGAATAATTCAAAATTTACCTGCATAAAGATTTCTCTGAGTTCCTTAGCAGAATAACCGACAGCAAACAGTGCTGCAATAATAGAACCTACAGAAGAACCAGCAACAGTGTTAGGATTAATTCTAATTCCTCCATTGCTTTTTACTGTTCCGCAATATGCAGCTCCTCTTATTGCTCCTCCTCCGAAAAGGCATGTGTATTCAAAAGATTTATTTTTTTCATATGTGCATTATACTCTAAATTAAAATTTTATAGATGTATCAAATAATGTATTTTTGTAATACTCAATATCATTTGAAGGCATCTTATAGGTTTGTTTTTATCCCCGGCAGGTACAAATACCCCCGAAAACTTCACCCTCAAATACATTACACCAAACTTTTGATTTGCTCAATACCTCATAGATTGGATAATATTTTTCTATAACCATTACATCCGGAGGAAATTTTTCGAGTATTTCGTTCCAGTATGGATTAACCAGGTAGAATTTTTTTCAACAACGGAACCATTCCCTCGTAATATACTTCTTCATATCGTCCATCCATAAATATAAGATTTTGCGGATATAGTTTGTAGGAGGCATAACTTCCAAGTCCGAAATTTATCAGAAGATTTCCTTTTATCTTGTTAATCTTTATAAATTCTATTTCTTTTACCGGATAGGCTTCTGTATTTAGAGGTACAGAAATATCTTTGCTCAAAAATGTGAATAATGTAATGAATAAAAATGCAGAATAAATAACTTTATCCTTCCATACCGGCATTTTTATATCTTTTTACAAGCTTATAAAAGTCTTCATACATAAAACACGTTCCTGCAATTGCAAAAAACGGCAGAAGTTTAATATGTGACACTGCAAGATATAATGTTGCTGCAAGAACTATAAATTTTGTCTTATCAAGATTAACATACCACTCTTTTTAAATTTTTATACATTCTGTCTTTAAAGAATAATATCAGCTCTGATGCAAGTGTTCCAAACATGAATATTTTGAATGGAATTTGTCTGAATAAGTGAAATTTTGAAAATAACCCCCACCATTCAGCAACATCCGGGCGTTTCATTGTGTTTGCCATAAGCAGGAATTTTATATAATCATACCCCCAAGGATTGATTATTAGAACAGGAACAGACACAAGCAGGGTAATAATATATTTTTTTACCGGTTTTTATTAAGAAATTCTCCAACTGCATACATGAACACAAGTCCTATGCCTGCCACAACTCCTCCATGTAAATTATTCCAGAGGATTACCAGCAAAGGGATTAAAAACAGCGGTTTGCTCTTTTCCTTTTCTTGCCAGTTCTAGAATATAAATAAAAACGGCAAAAAGTAAAAAGCTGAACAGGTGGCATCTTATAGGATTGTTGAAGTTTTCAACCAGAGCCATAACAGGGAAAAGATAAACAAGAGGTTGTATGGACAAATACTGCTTCTTAGCTTTATAACCCTGAGGCAGTAAAAAATATTCCAAAGTATAAAATGATTTCCAAAATAATAAGACTGTACGGTCCAAATAGCTTTTAAAAAGAATAGAACACAACACCTGACCCGTATTCATGGTCATACCAGATATGTGTAGGCGTGTATGAGAGAAAATCCTGTTTTAAAACATGCCCGCCGTCAATAACTCCCATTCCTGCTATTAACCGCGCCCATAAGTCAAAATCATAATGCGGTGCATTCACACAAATAGCAGCTATCAACAAAAATAAAGTTATATAAAACAAAAAAAGGTTTACACTTATCCATAAAATATATTCTAACACAAAAAAAGCCTGCTCTTTCGGCAGGCTTTTAGTTGTACATAAAAGTTTTATTATTAAGCGGCAATTTCGCCTTTAATTTCTCTGATTAAGTATTCTGCAACCCACTCAAAATCTTTGTTTTCCTGAGCAGCTTTTTCAAGATATTTAATGGAAGCATCGCCGATTCTGATTAAAGTCATAGCAACAACACCTCTTTTAATACCTCTTACAACCTGTAACTGGTCAACTAATTGAGGCAAAACTTCTGTTCCTTGTTCAACTAATTTATTTTCAAGTTCATTTTTAGTGGTGTTATCTGCATTTTCTAACTTTGTAAGAATTTCATTAACTGTTTCCATAATTATCTCCAATTATTTTTCTAACCTATGTTCTTATTATAATTCAAAATAATTATGAACTTTGATTTCCTTACATAATCTTTATATCGTATAAAAGATTTTCTTTATGCGTTAAAAATACTTGAAGTTTCGCTCTACGTTTTTATCAATTACAGACTTGATTGAATCGTATTCTGTCTGTAAAGATTGGTGTTCTGTATCAATATTTTTTAATTCTAAATCGTAGCGTTTATCTTTAGCTTCAATTTTATTCATGGCTTTATTGTATTCAGCTTCAGCCTTTGTAATATCAATATCTACTGAGGATTCTGTAATATCGCTACAATTTGTATACATAGTAGAAACCCAGTTATTGTCATCGTTGACCTGTTCCATTGATATTAATCCGCTTTCTAATGCAAACTGCAGCCATTCAGAACTTGAAGCAAGACCGTTTTCAAGAGCTTTATAACCGCCTTCCATCATTCTTTCAAATAAATTTGTGTACCACTGAGCTTTAGCATCGGCATTTTCATTAGGATTGTTAACATCAACCCAGGTGTATTTAGGAACACCGTACTCTTCCATCATCTTTTCACATAAATATACATCCAAGATTGCCTGGAAGTTTGGTTGATATTTTGTGTTAACCGTAGTAGTTGTTTTTCACCTGTTACCGGATCTGTTGTTGTAACTTCAAGAGGTACGTCGATCCATTTAGATTCGTCATCAATAACTACGCCGCCTTCACTTGGATCAAGTGCAGTTGTCGGGAATATTGTACCCCACATTTTAGTTTCTTCATCCCAAACCTGTTTGCCTGCGCACCATTCCATATCATCAAGTTTGTCATAGAATTCTTTTCCAACATCCTGACCAAAGATGAACATTGATAATTTTTTAGCTGCGGCTTCATACTCTGCTTTTGCAGTTTGAGCTTCACTGCCTTTTTGCAAAATTGCTTCTTTCCAGAGCATTCATAATGTTTGACTGGAAATATTGCCACATAGCAATTGTAGATTCAACATATTCAACATCTGTTACTGTACTTTTAATAACTTCTGTATAGCTGCCGTCCAGGTAATCTCCAGGTAATGTTTTCATTAAGTGGCGGCAATCCGTTAGAATCCAAACTATCCTGGTCAAGACCCTCTAACATGGTTTCATCATAAATTACCTGTTTGTTAACAGCATCAATTGTCCCCATAGGAACACGGTTTTGAGCAACACCGACTTCTTCGTATTGAACATCACCTACGTTCGGCATAGAAAGGTATTCATCCATTGCATTAGCAAATGTACCATCTCCGCCTTCTTCAGTTTTCTTCAGACTGCCTTTGAGGGCATTATAAATCGCCTGCATAGCCTGTCTTAATTGCTGTGCCTGAGATACAGCATCTGCCGGGGCTTTAATGTGTTCGTTGCCATTTCCGTCATCTTCAGTTTCAAACACAGCATCCAGCTCTGCCATTTTATTATACCAGTTCTTATATGTGTCACCGTTACCGGTTGTTCCATATACGGTATCTTGCATTTCTTTTATTGTCGCTTTCGTGTAAGCGTCACTTTTTTTGTGGTAGTGGTTAAGTAATTCAAGGTAGATGCCATATTCTGTAGATGTTTTTGAAAGTTCATAGCCATAGTGAATACCTGATACTCTTGTTCCATCTGTATTGAATATCATATGTCGCCTTCAAACATCTTTTGTATATTTGGATCAATTTTAAACACATCCTGATTTTCAAAGTAAGTAGTTGCATTTTACAAGACCATATGATTTCAAAAATTCTTCAAGGGCTTTTGCATTCAAACCATCTGTATCACCTTCAAGTATTGATTCATCCTGTTCTGCAGCTTTGAATGCTTCTTCAAATCTTGCTGCATCAGTTTCTGATACAAGGAGTTGTCCGCTCTTATCTTTTAAACCGTACTGGTTATTATATGCGCTATATGCAGTCAAACTATTAAATGTCAGGTTTTGGTACTGGGATTCTCCGGCTGTGTTGTAATTTTTCATCATTAACTGGGTTTTATTTAAAGCATCAACATACTCCTCACTTGCCTGAGAGCTTTCAGAAGTGAGGCGCATTTTAGCATTATTAATTATCTGTGATCTCAACTCGTTGTCAGCCATACGAGATGTGATAGATAATAATCTAGCTTGTGATGCTGCCAATCCCATAGTTTACGACTTTTTTTCCTTTCCAAAATTTCTTATCGTAACATATTCTTACTATGGGTTACGGCTTTTTAGGGTAAAATCTTTAAAAACTAACGGTCAAATTTTTTTACAAAATGTAACATTTATTTTATCCTGTTTAACGCGTTAAACAGCCTGTTTATATTTTTTGTTGAAGTCCCAATTCCGCACAAAAGCATTGTTGATTTATCGTTTGTTTTTTCATCTTCAATATTGTATTTTTCAAATAATATTTCAGAAAGCTCATAACCGTTGTAATTAGGGTGTTTTACAAGAATTTTGGTAAGATCATCTCCGAAAAAATTCGCAGTTTTTACATTCTGGCCTTAATGTTTTAATTGTTGAGATAATATTTTCCAGATTTTTTACGTCCGCGTTTTGAATTTAGGTAATTTATATTTGCCTCAATTGAAGCAAGAAGCGGATAGGATGGAGAGGTGGTATTTATTAAGCTTAAAGCTTCCGACACATCAAGCCCGCAACTGCAATGAAGCAGGGCTGTGGGATTAAGTCCGCCTGCAGTTTTGTGTAAAGATTGAACTGTAAAATCAGCATCTTTTACTGCACTCTGCGGCAGATTTTTCAGAAAACGGATATAAAGCACCATGAGCTTCATCAACAATTAAATAGGGTCCGTATTGTGTACATACTTTTTTAATAGCTTTAATATCAGATACAATTCCCTCATAAGTCGGGGAGGTAACAATTAAAAGCTTTTAATCTGTTCTTTTTTAAAATATTTTCTATCAATATTGGATTAACTGCGAGTGGAACTCCAAATTTATCATTTATGTCAAGATCATAATAAACCGGTACTGCTCCGGCAAGCCTTACTGCATTAGCATGGCAAGGATGTGCTCCTTTCCATATAAGAACTTTGTCACCTTGTTCTGTGCAGGTTAAAACTGAGGCGATTATCCCGCTTGTGGAGCCGTTTGTTAAAAAACCTGTAGATTTAGTCCCGTAAATCTTTGCAGCAGCTTCCTGAGCCTTAGAAAGGGCTTCCTGAGGGTTGTAAGCATCAGTTTCAGAAATGTCATACTTATAAAGATTTCTCAGTTTATGATATATAAAAATCGCTGCCCATGAGAAGGTGTTGTGAATAATGTTTTACGGCTTATGTTTTCTTAATAAATTTACTAAACCCATATCTATTTATTTTTAATTTCAATGCTTCGTTTTGCGCAATACTGAATTAATGTCATTTTGTCTTTGTTATCAAAGAAGGCAAAACGTCCTGAATGAGTATATATGCCGTCATCGCCTTTCTCAATTCGTATCGGTATATATTTGCAGGTAACTTTCATCTCTTCAGTCAAAGGCAATGTGACTTTGTATTCGTCTTCTATATTAACATTTTCAGATGTTTTAAATTTC
>VOFD01001752.1_pt1 | contig 28138 bp, 40 predicted proteins | sample 5384101 | NCBI WGS metagenome assembly VOFD01 (sample SAMN12384723, study PRJNA508395) | human gut metagenome | isolation source: healthy gut C | host: Homo sapiens
CGGCGGCATTGCGCTTCTCAGCGTTATCGACAGGGTTAAGGCGCTTGAGACAAAAAACGAAGGCGATTTCCGCACCGGCGTTGCAATTATCGTTCGCGCTCTGGAAGAACCCATCCGCCAGATCAGTGCAAATGCGGGTCTTGAAGGCAGCGTTATCGTTGCAAACGTCCGCAGTGCAGGCAAGCTCGGCTATGGCTACGATGCAGCGAAAAATGAATACGGCATGATGGTTGAAAAGGGCATTATCGATCCCACCAAGGTCACAAGGAGCGCACTCCAGAATGCTGCTTCCGTTGCGGCAATGGTTCTGACCACCGAAAGCATCGTTTGCGATATTCCCAAGCCCGAAGCACCCGAACCTCCCATGGGCGGCGCAGGAATGTATTAATCAGTTGAAAAGCTGAACGAATGAATAATCCGTAAAGCAAAAACCGACAGCGGAGGAAAACGTATCCGCCGGTATCGGTCGACAATATGTGTACGATTAACGCCGGCAGGATGCATTGATGTGTTTTACCGGCGTTTTGTTGATTTAAAAAAGAGGTTCGAAAACGTAAAGCCTGTTTTCGAACCTCAAAACTTAAATACAGAGTACTGAGCGGACAGTGCAAAAACTCACTCAGCCGCAGTCGATCTTTCGGCAGTTTCCTCGTTCAGTTCGAGTTTTTCGTTGCACTGTCCATAGCATAGGATGCTGCAACACCGCCGGCAAAAAGAACAACAAGAACCACAATCCTCAAGAAACCGATGCCGGCTTGGTTGCGCATAACTTCCTGTATCACACAACCGACAATTGTTGCGAGCAGTATGCCGAACAGTGTATAGAAGGATTGACGATGGAAACGATTAAGCACCTTCCGAACAATCAGCAGCATCGGAATCGCAACAACAAGAATTCCGGCAATAGAGGATAGGCCGAGGACGATATTCTGCCCGGGATTGCTGAGAAACTTGGTGAATACTTCCATGAAACTCTTAACGTTCATGTTTATAAGAATGAATGATGTGCTCACGCCGGGAAGAACGGTGCCGATCATGATTATCCCGCCGCAAAGCGCAGCAAGCAAGGGAGTAAGTTCACGGCTTGCCGCGACTGCTCCGGTACCGGATTCACCCGTAAAAATCCAAGCAAAACCGTTGTTGAAACAACGTCCAACCCTTCTTCAACCGGCGGGTTTTAATCGGCTGACATTTCAACCGAAACCTATCTGCGGCGAATCTTGTTCTGGTTCCCGTCCGGGAACATTTCAAGCAGAATATTCAAGCACTCGCCAAAACGCTGATAATGAACTATCTCCCTTTCGCGAAGGAAACGGAGCGGAGCGAGATACTCCTCATTATCCGTAAGATTCATGATATGTTCATATGTTGTGCGTGCTTTTTGTTCCGCCGCAAGATCCTCGTTTATGTCTGTAATCGGGTCACCCGTGCATTGTATATATGCAGCCGTAAACGGAATTCCGTTCGGGTCAGCGGGGTAAATTCCGTAACCGTGCATGGTGTAGTAACCTATCAGTCCCGCTTCGGTCAATTCGTCAAGGGATGCATTGCGCATGGACTGATTGATCATAACGCCTATCATTTCCCAGTGTGCGATTTCTTCAGTGCCGATATCGTTCAGTGTTGCCCGAACTCTGTCATCCGGCATAGAGAAGCGCTGTGTCAGATAACGGCAGCCTGCTGCAAGTTCGCTGTCAGGTCCGCCGTACTGTGCCATGAGTGCTCGAGCTACGCGAAGGTCGGGAGTTGTAATATTCACAGGGAATTCAAGCTTTTTCTGATAAATCCACATGTTATGCCTCCTTATTCAAAGGGCCATTCTGAGCAAACCCAACTGCCGGTCTGCGTTGCGGAATGACCGAAACCAAGCAGCGGTCCGTATTGCTGCTCATAGCTTTCGATGAGCGATTTCAACATCGTTGAGTAATGATAATAATCACTCAGCGCATCCGCATCATCAGGGTGAGTGTCAATATAAAGGTTCAGTTCGACACAAACGAACTGAATTTCGCTGATTCTTGTCAGCAGTTCGCATTTTGTCATAACTTTCCTCCTTTATTTATAGATGTTCACGAGTTCGGGATAAAGCGTTCCGACGGCGAGAGCCGCATCGGGACAAAAAGCCTTCGGCATAAACCTGATTTTCAAAGCTTATATTGGGCAGCCTGTTCAATTCGGTTTCATAACCGCAGACGCTCAGTCCGTTGCTGACACTGCCGGCGGGAACGGTGGTTGCGTTTTCGAGGATCAAAGCCTCTGCTGCCATGCTGCACCGGCACGGCGTTATATTACTGCTCATTGCGTTCCATACCTCCTTTGGTTTTGCACAATGCCCGGAAGGGTTTGTACAATTCCATGATATGCACAGCGCGCAAACGGCGTGAAAGCGGATAGATTGAAGTTTAGATAACGGACGGTATCGCAATTATTGAGAGCGGACGAAGCAGCATTCGGCTATGACGTTATCAGTCGATGCGTTCCATCGTTTTGAATGCAAGCAAAGTGAGCAGTCTCAGTTTTCTTAATGCAGTACCTTAAAGTGTACACACGGCGTTTCAGTATGGTTAATCGTCTTTGTTTTGGCTTGATTCCGTCGCACGTATGTGATAAAATAGATTTAACGGAAGGATTGCGTTACAAACCGGCATTTTAACATGAATACGGGTTTATACGACGTATGCCATTCTTAAGCATTAACAGAATGTTGAACATGCAGCAAAATGGAGGAATCTAATGTCAAAGTTGAATGTTGATCAAAAAAAAACAATTAAGGATCTTTTTTCAAGATAAGCGTGCAGATTTTCTGATTCCGGACTATCAACGCCCGTATGCGTGGAGCGAAACCGAATGTCGTACGCTTTGGGATGATATTTTTTCGTTCGCTATTCCTGATGAAGGACGTACAGAATTCGACAGCAACAGTGAATATTTTCTCGGACCGATAGTCACGTTTAAAAACGATGACGCTAAAATGGAGGTAATCGACGGGCAACAGCGACTCACTACGCTTATGTTGCTGCTCCGAGCATTTTATGAAGGATTTAAATACATGCAGGATAAGGCATCGGTTGCGACAAGGCAAAACATCGAGCGGTGTATTTGGAAAACCGATGAATTCGGTGAACCGAATATTTCTGCATTAAAAATCGATTCGGAAGTTGCAACGGATAAAGACAAAGATGAATTCATTGAGATATTAAGAAGCGGCATAGCCTTACCGGACCAGAAAAGTAAGTATGCTGTGAATTATCGGTTCTTTCAGGAATGCGTACATACTTTCTCAAATAAGTACCCGGCTTATTTCGCTTACTTACCTACGAGAATCATGAACAACTGCATTTTGCTGCCTATTGAAGCGGAGTCCCAAGATACCGCTTTGAGAATTTTTTCAACGCTCAACGACCGTGGAATGCCGCTGTCCGATTCCGATATTTTCAAGGCACAGTTCTACAAACATTATTCCAAGCGCGGAAAAAAAGATGAATTCATCAGGCAATGGAAGGAAGTTGAAGAGCTGACAGCACGGGTATTTCATCCGCAGCACGGTACGCCCATGGACGAGCTGTTCACACGGTACATGTACTATATCCGAGCTAAAATGGGAATAAAGACTTCTACCACCGAAGCGTTAAGGAAATTTTACGAACGTGATGGTTACGCATTGTTGAAGGATGAAAAAACTTTCGAAGAGTTGATTGTGTTGGCTCATTTTTGGGAAGACATTTCGAACCAGGACAGTGATAGATTCTCTCAAAAAATACTGAGGAAGCTTTTTGTTTTAAGCTACGCACCAAACAGCATGTGGACATATTTTGTGTCTGTATATTTTTTGCACAACAAAGACAGTCAAAACCTGCTTGATGAAGATTTTTCGATGTTTTTTGAATAAGATTACTGGTTTCATGTTAGCATATGCGGTTATTAATCCCGGCGTAAATGCGCTTCGCACTCCCGTGTATGCCGAAATGACAAATATCGTCAACGACAGACCTGTTTCATTTGCCGGCTTCAGGTTCAACAGGGAAAAGGTGCTGAATGCCTTTATGAGCTTCAACTTCAGCAATGTTCGTCCTGTTACAAAATCAGTATTGGCATGGTGGGCATATCAAGACAGTGCTCAGGAGCTTTTATCACTTGAGACAGCATTTGAAATTGAGCACATTTACGCCCGAAACAGAGTCAACAGCGAGAATTCGCTGAGTGATTGGCAAAAGGTTGATGCTTTGGGCAACAAAATTCTTCTTGAGAAAAGAATCAATATTCGTGCTTCTGACTACAGATTTACAGACAAGAAAAAATATTATCTCGGGTACATTAATAACCGCGGGCAGATGAAAAAGGGAAGCAAAAATCACGAGCTTTTTGCAGCTGGCGAATTCTTTTTTGTTGATTTTTCCGAAGCCGATATAGATGAGCGCACACAAAGGATATTTACATCTTTTGTTGATTTTCTTTCTCAAAACATGCTGCTTGAATGAACTTGCCGACTTAACAATGTGTTTTAGCCTTAGCACAAGGCTGCTAAAACATAATTTGAAATGCAGGATGCGTAAATGTTTTTTGGACAGATAGGCCCCTGCATTTTTCTTTTGCGGTAAAACCTCAAAGCATTATTAAGAATAGCTTGCTGCTAATCACCCGCTTCCGAATACCGGAGTTTAAATTCGGCCGCGGGCAATACTCCGTCTCTACCCCACATTACATTGTCTGATACTTTTTCATCTTCATCCAATTGACAAACCCGTAAATATCATTCGCGAGGAACGCAACGAAGCAGGCAACCATCGGGAGTGCAGTGTTGCTTCCTGCCGAAGCGAGCATCAGAGAATTATCAGTACTATGTCATTTGCAGCATACGCAAAAGCATAGAACGGACTCCGCCTGAAGGCGAGATAGGCTGCGAAAAAGCTTGTGGTTACCGAGAGAGTACCGGAAAACAACTGGGCTGTGTTAAAATGCTTCAGGATAAAGTGAAAAGCAACCGTTGTGACGGCCGCAAGAAATGTCATGAATATGCATTCACGACACGAGAGATGATTTATTTCAACCTGCGTTTTGTCACCGTTGAACGGATGTTTCAGCCAGGCAATGACTGCCGCGCCCGCCGCCGGTGCGGACATTAATAGATAAGTAAGCATTTCATAGTACTTCGTTCTGAACGAAATAATACCGTACAGCACGCTGAATACGATCGCCAGCATTTGCCCGATAACATTGCCTGCCGAAACGAAAATCAGCGCGGTGACGCCTACAAGCGAAGCCGCAAGCGACAACAAACTCGATGATGCCTCTGATTTGCTGAGAAAATATGAAGCAGCCACAACAACGGCCGAACAGACCCAAAGAGCAAGTTCGAATGTCGTAAGTCCAAATGCGATTTTCCTTCCGGTTGCCGAGGAGTTGTTTTCTTTTGCAACGATTTTTATGTTTTGTTCCTTCATAATCAATTCTCCTTTTCGTTTTGTTTGGTGCATTGCCGCCAACTTCCGTTTTGAATACTGCATTAAAAACGCAGACAAAAAACACCCGCGATGTATCTTCAATGACCTAACGATACATCCGAGTGTTTGCACACTTTCTACCCGGTGGCAGCAATTATCAACTTAAACTCATAAGACAAGAACCGTAAGGCATACGGACAGACCAAAGAATTCCTGACAGAGCGATGAGCGGATTTTAGCAGAACCAATGGGCAATGTCAAGCCAAAGATATGCTGTAAGGAACTGCATCGAAAATATATTATCAGAGGCTATCCAACATATGTTGACAGGAGCAGTTTACGGTGTTATATTGTGCATAAACAATATGCACAATTGTTTTGCGTATTGAATCAACAAATATGTGTTCGGTTGTGCTTTCAGCATAACGGGGGAGTGAAAATGTCGGCTGTGGATTATTCATTGCAAATTGATGAAGCAAGGGAGACTGCGATTTGTGAGGTTCGCGGACTTTCAAAGTCGTACAGGAATTTTTGGCTGAACGACGTCAGTTTTAAACTTGAGCCCGGGTATATCATGGGATTTGTCGGGCGCAACGGTGCCGGAAAATCAACAACAATAAAGTCCATGCTGCGGCTTGTAAAACCGGATTGCGGTGAGGTTAAAATGTTCGGAATGGATTTTGCAGAGAATGAAGAAGAGTGCAAAAAGCATTTAGGTATCGTTCTCGGTGAATTTGACTATTATGCAGATAAAAAGCTTAAAACCGTCACGGGTGTGGTCAGGCGTTTTTATCCGGAATGGGATGAAGCAGCATACAGGAGGTGTATTGCAAGATTTGAATTGATGAGACCAAGCGCGTAAAGGAGCTTTCCGCAGGAATGAAAGTCAAATATGCACTCGCACTTGCACTTTCTCATAACGCGCGGCTGCTGATACTGGATGAGCCGACGAGCGGACTGGACCCCGTTTCGAGGGATGAATTGCTTGATGTTTTCCGTGAATTTGTCGCGGACGGCAAAGGAGCATTTTGTTTTCAACGCACATTACATCGGATCTTGATAAATGTGCCGACTACATCATGTATATTAAAAATGGCTGTATACTGATGAACGGAGACAGAGAAGAAATCATCGGCGGATACAGGCTTGTTTGCGGAGGAAAAGCCGATATGACACCCGAGCTTGAAGCGGCACTCATCGGGTTAAGGAGACTGCGTTCGGCTTTACGGGATTGATTGCAGAGAGAGATTTGAATGCCGCAGACGGACTGCAAACAGCACCTGCCGATATAGAGTCCATCATGCTTTATACAGAAAAGTACGAACTTCATCAGGAGGCATAAAATGAAAAATCTGATTCTGAAGGACTTAAAACTTTCTGTTCATCCGACAACTGCAATTTATGCAGCAGTTGCGGGCGGTTTGATGTTTGTTCCCGCTTATCCGCGCAGCATGGCTTTTCTGTACTCTATAATCGGGGTCTTTATGATATTTCAGTGCGATCTGCAAAATCACGATCGAACGTTCTGCTGCCTGCTTCCGGTAACCAAAAAGCAAATAGCTGAAGCCCGTGTGTTGTCCGTTGTTCTGATTCAGCTCGGATTGATGCTTATCAGCATTCCGTGCGCAGTTGCTGCGCGCACCATCCTGAAAAACATTTCAAATCCCGCAGGGATGAATGCAAATGCGATAATGTATGCCATTGTTCTTATCGGTTATGCCGTTTCCAATCGGATAATGATTCCGAACGGATACAGAAAAAACTTTAAAATTGTGTGGAGCTGCGGCTTCAGTGCCCGCCTGCGCGCCCTCATACACGGCCTTTGCCATCTGCAGAAGGCCGCCGGTGCAGTCGCCCGCCGCATACAGGCTGGGCACGGTGGTCTGCATTTTTCGTCCACCACGATGCGGTTCCCGTCCACCTCTGCGCCGATCTTCCTAGCCAGTGCGGTGCTGCCCGCCACGCCCAGTGCCACAAATACACCGCTGACAGGCAGCTGCACACCGCCGGACAGCTGCACGCCGGTGACAAGGTTCGCTGTCAGCGGATCGTCCCATGCACAAACGCGCTGTCGTACAGGAATCTTCCTGCGCGGCAGCGCTTTTTTTTCTTTCTTCAGAATACCAGCTGCACCAGCAGCACATAGCACAGGGTACCGCCTGCGACACTGAGCAGGGTCTCATGCTTCCACTTGTGCAGGCCCACCGTCACCAGCAGGGCGATGGCCTCCGGAATGCCGCGGCTGCCTGCAAAGGGCGTGACGCTCTTGAGGCAGTAAACGATCAGCATGCCAAAGATGGCGGCGGGCAGCACCCGCCCCAGATACCGCACCACCTCCGGCGGCTGCTGGTCCTTGGAAGAGAACACCACAAAGGGCAGAAAGCGGGTGAGCATGGTGGCGGCGGTGCACACTGCAATGGTCAGGCCCATCTGGACTGCGGTCATGCGCCCACCTCCTCGCCGCTTTTTTCTGCTTCAGTGCCTTCGGCCTTTTCGATCGGTTTACGCAGAGCCAGTAGCAGGATCAGGATGCATACCATGGAGGGCAGCAAAAAGCTGCTGGAGCCAAAAAACACCAGACACGCCAATGGGGCGGCAAGGCCGATCAGGGCGCTGTAGTGCTGCCGGTCCTTTTCCCACTGGTTGAGGAAGATCACCGTGAACATGGCGGTCATCACAAAGTCCACACCCTCGGTGCTGAAGGGCAGCACCGAGCCCACCACCGCGCCAAGACCGGCACTGGCCACCCAGTAGAACTGATCCAGCAGGGTGATGAAGAACATGAACCAGCCCCTGTCCACCCCTTCCGGCGGCTCGGCCGAACAGGTGATGGAAAAGGTCTCATCGCTCATGGCAAAGATCATATAAAAAGCTGCGCAGGCCGTAGCCCTTTGTAGCGCTCCAGCATGGCAAGGCCGTAGAACAAATGGATCATGAGCGCCATCAAAAACGCCGAAAGGGGCGAGAACGCGCTCAGCAGCAGGCTTGCCAGCACAAATTCCAGCGAACCGCCGTACACCACGGTGCCCATGAGCATGGGCATCCACACCGGCAGGCCCAGCGACTGCACATAAATGCCATAGCCCATCCCCAGCACAAAATAGCCCGCCAGCACCGGGATGGTTGCGGTGCGGCGGCGCGCAGTGCCCGCCATACGGTGCTCTGCCGCCTTGTCAGTTGTTGTTCGGTTACATGTTCCATTGGTCTTTCCCTCAAAATACGATGCCGGTTTCCTCTTTGGCCTCATTGCCGCCGATAAACCTATTCTCTCGATATGAATATGTCTGTATTATAACAGGTCTCAGGGCTTTTGCAAAGGTGTATCCCGCGCCAAGCAGGCCAGTCATGCCGGAAAGCGTCCACGCCAGCGTCAGAATGAGCATGGGGCTGACCATCGCCTTGAAGCCCTCGGGGATGCAGGCGGCGAAGTCCTGAAAGGTCATGACGCCCCGCACCCGGTAAAAGACGAAGGTGAACATCAGGGCAATGGCGCTGCCCATCACGAGGCCCACACAGAGGCGCTGCAATTGGCAAAAGCGGTGACGAAGTCCACGCCCTCGAAGAAGCCGCCGGTGTACACCATGCCGAAGATGCAGGCCGCGATGAGCACCAGCACCGGCGCGATGAGGTCTACCACATGGCCGCGGGTATCGGAGCCGTCGTCCACATCGTCGCCGTAGGGGCGGTCGTCGGTGGTGAAGAGGTCGCCCAGCAGGGCGTTATCCTCGTGCTTCTTCATGGGGCCGTAGTCGAAGCCGCTGAAGATGAGGAAGAGGCTCATCACCATGGTGAGGATGGCGTAGTAGTTATAGGGGATGGTGCGCAGGAACATGGTAAAGCCGTTGATGCCCGAGCCTTCCGGGACGGAGGATGTGACGGCGGCGGCCCAGCTGGACACCGGCGCGATGATGCAGACGGGTGCTGCGGTGGCGTCGATGAGGTAGGCCAGCTTTGCGCGGGAGACCTTCTGGCCGGTCGGTGACGGCCGATTGGAGCAAACAGAGCAGACGGATGAAGAATAGTTTTCTTCGGTCAGCGTCCTCGCCCTCTCAGTCACCTTCGGTGCCAGCTCAAAGCGCTCGTGGGTGCCGCCGCCTACAGGGCCTTTTTCGTCGTGCAGGCTCACCTTGAAGGTGAGCTTGCGGCCTTCTACCGCCACAGCGCTCGCTCTCGCAGGTAACGGTCATGCCCACGGGGGGTGGGGGCGGTGTGCTCCAGCTCGAGCTTGGTGCCCACCGAGCCATTGCCTTCGCCCAGCGCGTCGGCCACGCTCATCCAGCAGGTTTTTCCGCCAGAGCCACAAGGGCCGGGGTGGCAATCCAATCCGCATCCTTATTGCGATTCAAAAACGCAAATTTTCTGCGTTTTAAGGGAAAATTTCATCAATTTAGAGCAGACGCCGAAAATCTTTAAAAAAGCCTTGACAAGGAGCACTCCGCGTGCTACTATGAACACATGAACAAGCGTTCATGTGAATCCACAGCGAAGGGAGATGTCAACATGGCGGAAATAAAGGAAGCAATGCCCGCGCCGCAGCCGGAAGCCTTGGATATGCCGGACGACGAGGTGCTGTACGAGCTGGCCGACCTGTTCCGGGTGTTCGGCGACTCCACCCGCATCAAGATCCTGTATGCCCTCCACGACGACGAGCTTTGCGTGCAGGACATCGCAAACGCCGTCCAGCTCAGCCAGTCGGCGGTGAGCCACCAGCTGCGGGTGCTCAAGGACTCCAAGCTCGTCCGCTTCCGCCGCGACGGCAAGACCATTTACTATGCACTGGACGATGACCATGTGCGCAGCATCCTCTCCATGGGCATGGACCACATCGAAGAATAACGAAAGGCTGGTACTTATTATGAAAAAGAGCTACAAGATCGAAGTGGACTGCGCAAACTGTGCTCAGAAGATGGAGGATGCCGCCAACACCGTTTCCGGCGTGGCAAAGGCTACCGTCAGCTTTATGACCCAGAAGATGAAGGTGGAGTTCTCTGAAGGTGCAGACCCCCACGACACCATGGTGAACGTTCTGGCCGCCTGCAAGAAGGTGGAGGACGACTGCGAGATCTTTGACATCTGATGCGCGGCAGGTTGCTGCACACGATCAACAGCCGCCCTCTCCGTCACCTGCGGTGACACCCTCTTTTTGTCGTACGCGACATCTTCCCCGGCCGGGGGGTCTTTCCTCAAAGGGAGAGGCCTTGGCAAAGAGATGAAGTTTGCGTGGACTGCCAAGGGCTCTCCCTTTGGGAGAGCTGGCAAATCCAAAGGATTTGACTGAGAGGGTGAGCCCGCTAAAGAAAAAAGCATCTGCAGCAAGAATTCGTAGATTTTCTGAGAGCTCAAACGAATGTGCAGATGCTTTTTACTTTGTGTGCGATTGTGTTGTGCAATAACTTTTTCTGTTGAAAAATCAGACAGTTTTCAACAGTTTCCACTCAGTTTTCAACACCGTTTGCGGAAAAAACGTAAAACAAACGTGGAAAAGCGCTTTTACGACTGAAAAACCGTGTGGAAAACACGGGTAAAACCGTGGAATATCCATTTTATGGGGAAAAGTTGTTGAAATCCCCGCCCGCCGCAGCGTGATGCGGCCCATGGATCCCGCAAAAAGGAGCGTTTTGTATGAACAAAAAGCAGAAAAAGAACCTGCAGCGCATCATCATTGCGCTGATTTTGGTGCTCATCCTCAAGCTTTTGCCCCAGTTCCCCACGCCGGTGGAGCTGGTACTGTACTGCATCCCGTATCTGGTGGTCGGCTGGGACGTGCTGCGCAAGGCACTGCTTGGCATCAAGAACCGTCAGCCCTTTGACGAGTGCTTCCTGATGGCCGTCGCCACCGTGGGCGCCTTTGCGCTGGGCGATTACGTCGAGGGCTGTGCCGTTATTATCTTCTACCAGATCGGCGAGCTGTTCCAGGGCGTTGCCGTCGGCAAGAGCCGCCGGAGCATCTCGGCCCTGATGGACATCCGGCCCGACTACGCCAACATCGAGGGCGAGGACGGCAGGCTGGAGCAGGTGGACCCCGATGAGGTCGAGATCGGCACCATCATCGTGGTCCAGCCCGGTGAGCGTGTACCGATCGACGGCGTTATCGTCGAGGGCGCTTCCACCCTCAACACCGCCGCCCTGACCGGCGAGAGCCTGCCCCGCGATGTGCAGACCGGCGACGAGGTCATCAGCGGCTGCGTGAACATGACCGGCCTGCTGAAGGTAAAGACCACCAAGGAATTCGGCGAATCCACCGTTTCCAAAATTCTCGATCTGGTGGAAAATTCCAGCATGAAGAAGGCCCGCGCCGAGAACTTCATCACCCGCTTTGCCCGCGTGTACACCCCCGCCGTGTGCTATGGCGCATTGGCTCTGGCCTTTATCCCGCCCATCGTGCTGCTGCTCATGGGCCAGCCCGCCCGCTTTGGCGACTGGGTCTACCGTGCCCTGACCTTCCTTGTTATCAGCTGTCCCTGCGCTCTGGTCATCAGCATTCCCCTGAGCTTCTTCGGCGGCATCGGGGGTTCCACCTATCTGGAAGAGCTGGCCCGCACCGGCATCGTGGTGTTCGACAAGACCGGCACCCTGACCCAGGGCACCTTTAAAGTGACCGGCATCCACCCCGCAGAGGGCACCAGCGAGGAGCAGCTGGTGGAGGCTGCTGCGCTGGCCGAAAGCTGGTCGAAGCATCCCATCTCCCTGCGCATCAAGGCCGCCTACGGCAGGGAGATCGATCCGAACCGTGTCACCGATGTGCAGGTGGCAAACATGCAGGGCGATGCTTTCAGCTGTTCCAGATCAGCGTATTTCCAGACCCACGGATTGCCTCTGTCCCAATCGATGGCACGGGCACTGGTATCACCCGGCCCCTGATAGATCTTATCCTGATACGGCGACTGCGCGATCAGTGTCTGCACAAAGAACTCGTCCGAGCAAAAGGTCTTGTCCAGCACCTGCAGGACCCACTCTTCTTTGTCAACAGATACCGTGCAAAGCCGTCCGTGCAGCTGAACCAGTTGCTGCCCTTTGTGAAGTGAACGTCCTGATTGCGCTTTATTTTCAGCAGCTTCTGGCCCGACAGCAGGATTCCATTGATCACGCCGTTGAATGGGCTGAACGGGTGCGGGTCGAAATGGACAAATTCCACGTCCGGGTTTGCCTCAAAAAATGCACGGATATCTTCTTGTGTTTGAATGCGCAGATCCACACCGGAGATCAGGTGGTAATGCTGATACGGGCCATGGGCCACTGCTGTTTTCAATAGCACAAGATCCGCTTTTACCTGACTGACACCGCCCCACACAACACTGTGCCGTTTTGCGTGAAACACTTTCGCATATTTCATGCGGCACTCCACCGTTTCCGGCTGGTAGTCCGTATTTTTGCTGTCCATGTGGATGAATATATCATTTGCGGGCGGCTTCATCCTGACCGTTGGCAACGGCCCGGGGGCAGGTTTTGCACGATTGCCTGCATGGCCCAGTAGGCATCCTTGTCCGTGAGCGGGTTGGCGTTTTTGGAAAGCGCCGCCTCGATGGCGTCCGGCGGTGGTGTTCACCGCCACGATGGGCAGGCCGGGCTTGGAGGACTTGTTCTCGCCCTCGTACTGTTCCACGGTACCGCCGCAGGCCACCACGATGCTGGCTGCCTTAGCGGTATCGATGGCGCTGCCGCCGCCCAGGGCCACCAGCAGCTGCACCCTGCAGGGTGCGGGCTGCGGCAATGCAGTCGTTCACCACCTGTACGGTGGGGTTGGGCTGCACATTGTAGTACACGGCGTACTCCACACCGGCATCGGACAGTACCTGACCGACCCGGGCAGCGGCACCGGAATCATAGAGAAAGCGGTCCGTCACCAGCAAAGCACGGCGGATGCCCATCTTCTGAAGCTCCGGTCCCAGAAGACGGATGGCACCCTTGCCAAAAAAGCTGGTCTTGACGGCGTTGATGCGTTCTGCCATGTGTTCACCCTCCGCTTACTGTGCCTGACCGCAGACGATCTGCACCGGGTCCCAAATGGAACAGGACGAGGAGGAATAGACGAAATCCACCTGACCCAGCGCTTCCACGGTCATGCCGGCGCGGATGGCAACGGCAATGGCGTTGATGCGGGCCGAAACATTCTTTTCTCCCCATGCCTGCGCACCCAGCACCTGACGGGTATTGGCCTCATACACCAGCTTGATGGTGATGCGGTGGGGGTTTGGGCAGATGCCCGGACGGTCGGTGCCGGTGGCCATTGCACTCTTGACCCGCAGACCGGCCTTGCGGGCCTCGGTCTCGGTCAGGCCGGTGCGGGCGATCTCCAGATCCGCCACCTTCAGGCTGCTGGTGCGCAGAGATCCGTCGCGGCAGGCCGCGCAGTCGCCCACGGCATAGATATTGGGCACACTGGTGGCAAGGTCGGCACCAATGAGCACAGCGCCATTGGGTGCCAGCTGCGCCCCGGTACCGGCCAGCAGGCCGGTGTTGGGGTAACGCCGATGGCTACCACGCAAAGGTCACAGGGGTAGGTGCCGCGGTTGGTCTGCACCTGCTCCACGAAGGTACGGCCCGGGAAGGAGCGCACCTGCTCGCCCAGATTGAACTGCACGCCCTGCGCTTCCAGCTCCTTCTGGATCAGCTTGCTCACCTCAGGGTCAAACTGGGGCAAAAGCTGCTGCTCTTTTTCAATGATACGCACATTGCGGCCCAGCTTGAGGAAGGACTTTGCGATCTCCAAACCGGCCCAGCTGCCGCCCAGGATCACGATGTCCCGCACATAGGGGGTGCGGACGAACTCCTTGAGGAAGATCAGATCTTCCACGGTCTTGAGGGTCTGCACGCCCACGCGGTCACTGCCGGGCACCTGCGGCACACGGTTGGAAGAACCGGTGGCCAGCACCAGCTTGTCGTAGTGGTCTTCAAACACGCGTCCGGTGGCAAGATCACATACCGTCACCTTGCGGGCGGCTGCGTCGATGCCGCGCACCTCATGGCGCAGATGTGCGGTGATGCCCTGCGCGTTCAGCTCAGTCTCCTTGGCCTGAATGGCCTTGTTCAGGCTGTCCAGATCCTCGCACAGGTAATGGGGCAGGCCGCCGGTGCCGGGGTAGAAGCCGCCTTTTTCGTAGACGGTGATCTGCGCTCCGCGCTGGGCGGCGGCAAGTCTGGCGGCGGCCGAAACCCCGGCGGCAATGCTGCCGATGATAATAATTTTCATTGTTTAAGCCTCACGATCCCGCCGGGAGGAAGCCCCTCTCTGCGGCAAAACTTGCAGGGTGTTACTTACTCAGGGTGGGAGGATTGTCCACGATGCCCACGATGAAAGCATCAATGGGCGACGGATGGTCCAGACCATGCTGGGTGGTCTCGTCGGTGGTGACCAGAACCATCTCGCCTACACCCGCGCCGATGTTGTCGCCCGCCACGATGGTATCCTTTTTGGAGCCGAACACCGGCTCCACCAGCAGGAACTTATAGCCTACAAGCTCCGGCATTTTGCGGGTGGCGACAACGGTCCCCTTGACGATCCCTAAAATCATAGCTTACTCCTCTTTGCCCAGCACGGTGACCAGCTGCCCCTGCTTGAGCAGGAAGGCATTGCCATCGTCCGTGTCGATGTGAAAATCCAGTGCACATTTGCCGTTTGCGCGGATCAGCACCCCGCCCATCACGCCCGGCTTGGGGCCGTCGATCTTTACCTTCACGCGGTCGCCGTCGGCAAGGCCGAAGGCCGCTGCCTGTGCGGGAGTCATGTGGATGTGGCGGTCGGCGATCATCACGCCCTCCGGCACGGTCAGGGTGCCATTGGGGCCGCGCAGGGTCACGCCCGGCGTGCCCTTTGTATCCCCGCTGGAACGCACCGGCGCTTTGATGCCGATGTTGCGGCAGTCGGTCTGCGCCAGCTCGATCTGAGTGGCACTGCGCTCCGGGCCAAGGATGCGGACATGCTTCAGTTCGCCCTTGGGGCCGATGATGTCCAGACATTCCTCGCAGGCAAACTGGCCGGGCTGGCTCAACGCCTTTTTGGGGGTGAGCTGGTAGCCATAGCCGAACAGCTTGTCCACATCATCGCGGGTAAGGTGGATGTGCCGCACCGAGATGCCTACCGGCACCTGACGGCTGCGCTTTTGCAGCTCTGCCTGCACGGCCTGCGTGATCAGGAGCAGCAGCTGTTCCTGACTGATGTCATGGTAAACCAAGGCACAGCGCTCCTTTCTTATGCAGCGTCAGCGCAGGGCTCAGCGCAGCTCAGGCATGCACTCGGACACGCTTGCGTGCGGGCGGGGAATGACCAGTGCGCTGACCACTTCGCCAATGCGGGAAGCAGCGGTCTGGCCTGCCTCAACAGCAGCCTTCACAGCGCCAACGTCGCCCTGCACGAACACGGTAACAAGGCCTGCGCCGATCTTCTCCTGACCCACCAGAGAGACATCTGCGCTCTTCAGCATGGCATCGGCTGCCTCGATGGAAGCGGTCAGGCCGTTGGTCTCGATCATGCCCAGAGCGGCATCCAGCGGCACCTGCTCGCCTGCGGGCAGGCCGGACTTGCCGGTAGCGGGGCCCTTGGCGGGCATGATGCGGGCCAGATCTGCGTGAGGACGTGCAATGACGTTGACGCAGAACAGCTCACCCACGCGGGAAGCTGCCTCTTCGCCAGCCTCGGTAGCAGCCTTGACAGCGCCCACCTCGCCGGTAACGATCACGGTGGTCAGACCGGCACCGATGGTGTCGGAACCAATGAACTCAACGTCAGCAGCCTTCAGCATTGCATCGGTAGCGTCGATGTTGCCAACCAGACCCTTCGTCTCGATAAAACCCAGAGCTTTCATAAGTTGTTCCTCCTGTCAGAACACTGAAAAAATTGTATGTGATGGTTTCGTCCTTCAAAAACTCAGATGATGCGCAGCCCGCCCTCGGCCAGCATGCAGCGGCGGCGGCGGCAGAAACTCTTTGCGCAGGTGATGCCCTCGCCGGTGGGGCCGGCAATGGTCATGGTGCAGTGGCCCTCGCCGCCAATGCCAACACCGGCCTTGGTGGCGCTGTTCTTTACGTAGATGGTGGTCTCAATAACCCGGGCAAAGCGGGTCATGTGGTCCACATCCTTGGAGAAGATGGAAGCGGTGTGGCGGTTGCCGTGCTCGGCCACCACGGCATCTTCCACCGCCTGTTCAAAGCTCTGGCAGCGCACGATGGGCAGCACCGGCATCATCTGCTCCACCAGCACGAACGGATGGTCGGCAGGCACCTCGCAGATGGCAAGGCGGCAAGTATCCGGCACATGCACGCCGATGGTCTCCAGAATGCGGGCGGCATCCTTGCCCACCCACTTTTTGTTCACCTCGTGGCCGCCGCCCTTCTTGGGCTGCAGCACGATGTTCACCAGCTGTTCGGTCTGGGCCTTGTTCAGCAGGTAGGCACCCTGCTTCTGCAGCTCGTGCAGCAGGCCGTCGTAGGCGGTGTTCACGGCGAACACTTCCTTCTCTGCAAAGCAGAGGATGTTGTTATCGAACGAAGCGCCTTCGTAGATCTTGCGGCCTGCCAGCTCGATGTCTGCGGTCTCGTCCACGATGACGGGTGGGTTGCCTGCACCGGCACCGATGCACTTTTTGCCGCTGCGCAGCAGGGCGTTCACCATGCCCATGCCACCGGTGCCTGCCATCAGGCGGATCTTGGGGTTTGCGGCCATCTTGTCCACATTCTCCATGGTCGGCTCACGGGTCATGGTAATGAGGTTTGCAGGGCCGCCCGCCTCGATGATGGCGGTATTCAGCGCCTGCAGGCAGTCGGCAGACACCCGCTTTGCGCGGGGGTGCACGTTGAACACCACGGTGTTGCCGCCTGCGATCATGCTGATGGTGTTGTTGATGATGGTCTCGGTAGGGTTGGTGGTGGGGGTGATGGAGCAGATCACACCAAAGGGTGCATACTCTTCCAGCATCAGGCCCGCGTCACCGCTCTTGGCTTCGGTGGTCAGGCATTCGGGGCCAGGGGTCTTGTTGATGACGGCCAGATGTTTTTCCACCTTGTCCTCATAGCGGCCCATGCCGGTCTCTTCCACGATCTTGTGGCACCACTCCTCCACATGTGCGCGGGCACAGCGGCGGATGGCTTCAATGATGCGCTGGCGGTCCTCGATCTTGTAGTTGGCCGCCCAGTCGCGCTGGGCTTTCCATGCAGCCTCCACTGCGTCGTCTACGTTCTCGAACACGCCGCGGTCGCCTGCTGCACCGCCGGGTGCAGCGGTATAGGCTGCAGGGGCGGCGCTTGTCTGTGCACCGCCCATACCGGCAAGCACCTGCTTGACGATCGCTTCAATTTCCTGCGAACTGATATCCATGGTTTTCGTTCCTTTCCGTAAAGGTCATATCCGTTGGATCAAACGAAACTTTTTGTTATTGAAAGCTCTTCAGCGTCCGGCGGATGACCTCGGCCATTGCGGCATCGCGGGCATTTGCGGACTTCGGTGCGGCCGGGGCCGCTTCCATTGCAGGGACTGCCGCAGGCTGTGCGGCGGGCACCGGGGCAGGGGCAGGAGCCGCCTGCTGTTTGGGCAGGGTGGGCAGCGCCATGCCCGGCTGGATCAGCCCGGTAACGCCCGGCAGGCTCACCGGCTGGGCAGGCTGTGCGGCGGGTACTGCCATTGCCACAGGCTGTGCAGCGGGCTGAGCCATGGGCTGCACGGCAGGTGCGCCGCACTTGCTGCAGCCGGTGCAGTGACCGCCGCAGCTGCCGCATTTGGAGCAGCCTGCGCAGCCCAGCTTTGCGGTGACGGCGGCGTAGTAATCCAGTGCTTCCACCAGATGGGCCGCATCTGCCGGGGTCTTGCCCCAGGTCAGGCAGCCGTCATTTTCCAGCAGGACAGCCTTATCGGTGCGGCACAACAGGCTGACAGCCTGTGCCTGCGCGTCCACGTTCTGGGCGGGCAGCAGCTGCACCCGGCCCAGCGCCCGCACTGCGGGGCTGAACGCTGCAGGCTGCACGGTCTGGCCCTGCATCCCCATCACAGCCGCGCAGGCCGGATAGGTGTGCATCACGCACTGGGCGTTCTCGTTTTCCTGATAGATTTTCAGATGGATGGGCAGGTCTTCGGGCAGGGGCTTGGGCTTTGCGCTGAGCATCGCCTTGCCATTCATATCCACGCGCACCAGCATATCCTGCGTGAGCGCGGCCTTGTCGGCACCGGCAACGGTCACCCACACGGCCTGCGGGCCGACGCGGACGCTCATGCTGCCGTCACCGGCCACCAGCCAGCCCTTGGCTTCCAGCCGACGGGCCATTTCCATGATGGCTTTTTTTGCCTCAAAGTCTGAGAGGTAAGTAACGCCTTGAATCACCATACGTTTCTTTCCTCCTTTTTAACGGCGCAGCGGCGGGATCTTGAGCATGGCGCGCACCTCGTCGGGAGTCATGGGCATCATGCCCTTGGACTTTACGATGTCCGACACCTTTGCGATCAACGCTGCGTTGTTGTCCACATGGACACCCGGCGCGATCATGTCCGAATCCTCAAAGCCGATGCGCACGGTGGAAGCGCCCATATCCAGCGCAGTCTTGACCATTTCCCAGTCCTCGCGGTGGGCCTGCGTGTAGCCCCACAGGTAGTCGCCGTTTGGAAAGTTCTCTTCCAGCGCCTGGATCATGTGGCGCAGGGCCGGCACCGTGGCAGGCATCTCGCCGCCATGGCCGAACACCAGTGCAAACAGGATGGGTTTTACAAAGTGGAACTTGTCGTTCAGTTCCCGCACGGTGTTGATCATGCCCAGCTCAAAGACCTCGGTCTCCGGGATCTTCTTGTTGTCCATGATGGTCTTGACGCAGTACTCCACATCCTTGATGGGGTTCTGGTACACCGAGGTACCCAGATTCACCGAGCCGACATTCAGGCTGTTGGCTTCCACCCAGGAGGGGTAGCAGGGCTGCACACGTTCCTCAATGGTCAGGTTGGACACGCCGCCGGTGGAGATCTCCACCACGATGTCGCACATCTCGCGGATGTAGGCCACCGTTTCTTCCAGCAGGCTCAGATCCGGGGTGAGGTTGCCGTTCAGGTCGCGGCAGTGCAGGTGCACCATAGACGCGCCGTTTTTGTAGCACTCATACACATCCCGGGCAATGGCCCGCGGATTGATGAGAATGTCTGTGGCCGCAACGGGGGCCACGGAGATCATGATTTTTTTCATTGGATGAACACTCCTTGCATGTCGCATTGGAGAAGCTTAACAAAGGATGCTAACGTCATTTTAGCACAAACATCCTATCTTGTAAACTCACAGTCCCCCGCCCGCCTTTTACGGCAGGCAGGAGGCCTGTATGCTTACTTCTTCCAGAAGATGTAGTGATCCTGCACTGTAGCGGCGATCTCGTCCACCTGCCTGCGCTCGATCACGCTGAGCAGCTGGCGGTGCAGCTCTACGAACCGCTCGATCTCCTCTTCGCCCTTGGCCAGCACCTTGCGGGTGGTCTCCAGACGGCTGGGCATCGTCAGCCGGGTGATATACTCGGTGATGGTGGCCAGCATAGGGTTCTGGGCCGCATTGGCGATCTGGGTGTGGAACCGGCTGTCCAGCTCCAGCACCTTGTCCACCGAAGGCTCCGGCGAGTGCATTTCGGCAGAAAGCTCGCCGAAGGTGCGGTACAGGTCCGGCAGAAAGGATGTGATATCATTGCGCTGAATGATAATATTCAGCGTACCGATATCAATTACGGAGCGCAGTTCCACAAATTCCTGCCAGCTGTTCTTCTGCAGGATGATGCTGTACAGCATCGGGTCCAGCATTTTCTGGTTGTAGTTTTCGCTCACAAAGGTGCCGTCGGCACGCTTGATGTACAGGATGCCGTAGGCCTGCAGCTTTTTCACAGCTTCCCGCACCGAGTTGCGGCCCGCGCCGAACTGCTTGCACAGTTCCATTTCGGTAGGCAGCTTGTCGCCCGGATGCAGGGTGCCGTCGATGATCTGGGAGATGATCCCATCCATGACCTGATCGACTACAGACTTTACCGCATTCTTCTGTTTTTCAGGATGTTCCATTGACATGGTTCCGCCTCCAAATCCGGTTTGGTGGATATTCGGGGTCATTCAGCGCGGAACGTTCCGGGGCAGAAAGCCTCCAAACATCACATGTTAAATCTTTTGCCACTATTTTACCATATCGGAGGGGCGGACGCAACGGTTACGCCATCAAATAGGTGGGCAGCAGGATCAGCTGAGGGAAGGCGACCATCAGGGCAATGCAGACGAAGGTGGCCGCAATAAACGGCACCAATGTGGGGAACACTTCACCAACAGTCGTATCCATCAGGTCGCAGGCAACGTAGATACACATGCCCACCGGGGGAGTGACCAGACCAATGCCGATGACCACGGTGATCAGAACGCTGAGCACGATGGGGTCGATGCCCACGCCCAGAGCAATGGGATACAGGATGGGCATGAACAGGGTCAGCGTTGCAATGGACTCCATGAACATGGTGACGATGAAGAAAATCAGCAGGATCACGATGAGAATGACAGTGGGGTTGGTGGAGAAGCCCAGCATGGTCTTGGCCACCCACTTATCAAAGCCCGCAGTGGTCAGCATGACGGTGTACAGCTTTGCAGCGCCGATAACGATGAAGATACGACCGCTGGTGCGGACGGTCTCTGCAAAGGCAAACTTGATGTCCTCCCACTTGAGTTCGCGGTAGATGATGCCGCCGGCAAACAGACCGTAAACAACAGCGATCACGCCTGCCTCGGTGGGGCTGACGATACCCATGGTGATCGTGCCCACGATGATGATGGGCATGAGCAGGGCGGGCCAGCTCTCCCACAGGCCATGCAGCACGGGGCCGATGGTGAAGTGGCCCGGCTCCTTGGGCACGCCTTCCTTCTTGGCCATGAAATAGCTGACGATCATCTGTGCCAAACCGCACGGGACGCGGGGGGATAATGCCGCCGAGGAACAGCTTACCGGTGGAAATGCCGCAGATACCAGCAATAACCACCATGGGGATGGACGGAGGAATGATGATGCCGATAGTAGAGGAAATGGCGGTAACGGCAACGGTAAAGTTCTTGGAGTAGCCCTTGCGCACCATTTCCGGCATGAACATACCGGAAACGCCTGCGGTATCGGCAACAGCGGAACCGGAGATGCCCGCAAAGATCATGCTGGAAAGCACGTTCACGTGAGCCAGACCGCCGTAGATGTGGCCGACGATGGAGTAACAGAAGTCCATCAGGCGCTTGGAAATACCGCCCTTGGACATGGTGAAACCGGCAAAGGTGTACAGAGGGATGGCCAGCAGTGCAAAGCTGTTCATGCCCTCAAACATGCGCTGGGCAATGGTGACGGTGCTGCCGCCGCCCAGAAACAGGATGCCGCCCATGGCGGACAGGCCCAGACTCATGGCGATGGGCACGCCCAGAAACAGCAGAACGAAGAATGAGATCAGCAGCCATGCGATCATTTGGATTTGCCCCTTCCGGTTTTGCGGTCAGTTCAACGATCAGGTTGAGAACGGCGGACAGGATGCACAGCACACCGGCAATGGGGAAGATGGTGTACACCTGACCCATGGTGAACTGCGGCATGGTGGAAACAGCCTGCTTTGCGCGGGTGCACAGCTGGTAGCCGCCGTAGGTGACCATGACGTAGAACAGGATGATGAACACATCACGGATGATGACAACGACTTTTTTGCCCAGCGGGGTCTTACCGAGGATGGAATCCACCACTTCCACGCGGAGGTTGGTACCCATGGCGTTGATGCCGATGCAGACAATGAGCATGGACCAGACGTTCAGATACTGGCTGCTCTCCATATACCACTTGAAGCCGCCGATGCCGGGGATCAGGCGCAGCACAACGTTTGCGAACAGAATTACCATCATAGCTGCGCAGAGAATGGCGGAAATGAGGGTGGTGATCTTGTCCAGAGTGGTTTGCAGTTTTTTCACAGTACAAACTCCTTTCCAAGTGCGATTCAGATAAAATGCAAAGGGACGAAGGGCACGCCCCTCGTCCGTTTGCTTCGGTTTTATTTCAAGGTTTTCTGGTCAGTGATCTCAGCGGGCTTCTTTCCATGCCTTCAGCTGATCCAGCAGGTCGCCGTAGGTATCAGCGTTGTCGGTCAGGACCTTTTCGGTCGCAGCTGCAAACGGAGCCAGTTCCGGGCTGTTGATCTTCATGCCCTTCTCTTCCAGAGCGGAGACCAGGTCGTTGGTCTGCTGCTCGTTCAGCTCACGGTCGTAATCGGCAGATGCCTTTGCAGCGTCGGAAACGATCTGCTGCTGGTCAGCGCTCAGCTTGTTCCAGCTGCTCTCGGCAATGGTAAAGCACATGCCGGAGTAGATGTGGTTGGTGATGCTCAGGTACTCCTGAACCTCGAACAGGTTGTTGTTGTAGATAACGGGGATGGGGTTCTCCTGTGCATCGTAGGTCTTCTGCTGCAGAGCCTGATACAGCTCAGAGAAGCTCAGCGGCTGGGGGTTGGCACCCAGAGCGGTCATGGTAGCCATGATGACGGGGTTCTCGGGGGTGCGGATCAGCAGACCGTTCATGTCGGCAGGGCTGTTGATGGGGCCCTTGGAGTTGGTCACGCAGCGGAAGCCGTTGCAGTAGTGGGCCAGCACACGCATATTCTGGCTCAGCAGGCCTTCCTCAGCGGCAGCCTCGATGTCGCTGTCCATGAATGCCCATGCATCGTCGAAGGTCTCGAACTGGAACGGCAGTGCGGAAATGCCCATCTTTGCATCGTAGGTGGCAAAGTTGGAAGCGTCGGTGATGATGATATCCACCGTGCCGGAATCCAGAGCGATAGAGTTGATCAGGTCAGCATCGCCGCCCAGCTGGCCGGAGGGGTACAGCTGAACTTCCACAGCGCCGCCGGTCTTTTTCGGCAACTTCTTCTGCAAACTGCTTTGCGCCCTTGCACGGGGGTCTTCTTCGTTGGTGGAGAAGCCCAGCTTCAGGGTGACAGCCGAGCCGGAAGCGGCAGCGGAAGAACCGGTGGAAGCTGCAGTAGAGGCAGTGGAAGCAGCAGTGCTGGTGCCGGAGCCGCCGCAGGCAGCGAGACCCAGAGCAGCAGCGGAAATGCCAGCCACCTTCAGGAAGTCACGACGGAAATCATCTTTTTCATAAGAATTCTCCTTCAAAAATATCTTCTCCTGAGCCGGTCTCGTGCTCCGGCTCTTGTTCTTTTTTTTAAATGGTGCCTTTCTTTTCCAGCGCCTTTTTCAGCTCGGCTGCACCAAAGCGGGGGCTGCTGAGACCCACCTTGCCAAACTTATCGGCGATATACTGTTCGCAGTAGGCCATGCTGCCCTGTGCAAACACAATCACGTCTACCTTGTCGGCAATGGTACCGGCCATCTCGGTCATGCGGGCCTTGAACTGGTCCTGATCCAGACCGAATGCACCGTCCACCAGACAGTCCACCAGCTCCACGTGTCTGTTGCACTCGCGGGCCATGCGCAGGATGGTGCCCTTTGGTGGGTTCCAGCGTGGTGGGCAGCGTGGCCATCACCCCGATGCGCTGCCCCGCGGACAGCCTCCCGGCACATCTCCTCGTCCACCCGGACGATGGGCACGCCGATATACCGGGCCACGTCCTGGGCGCTGTCGGCCACCTCACCCACACTGCTGCACAGGTTGAGCATGGCGTCCACTCCCGCCTGAGCGGCCTGCATGTACATGCCAATCAGGCGTGCTGCCGGTGCAGTGGTCACATAGCCTGCCGCGCGGACATCTGCCAGAATGCTGGGGTCCTGCAGGCTGTACAGCTCCACATCATCGCCCAGCTGCTTTTTGACCTCCTGCTCCACCAGTTCGATCAGTTCCGGGGTGGTGCTGGTATAGATCAGACCTACCTTCATAACGGAAAAGCCTCCTTTTTGTTTTTCGTGTTCTCGTGCCGGACAAGCCCGCAGCAAAGGCTCTTTGCTACATCCTACCTTTAGTTCAATCTCAACAGCTTGTCCGTCTTTACATCCTACCATTAGATTACTCTTCGGTCCGCAAAAAGTAAATTGGCGAATAGCCGATATTTCGGGCCGGTTTTGGTCGTTCTGCACAAATGTGGGATGCAAGTGGTGAAAAATCCACTTCTTTCTGGACATCATCCCATCTTGCGGCGTATAATACCCTTAAAGAAAAAAGACAGGGAAGGAGCCACCGGAACATGAATCCGTTTCAAAGTGATAACATCTGGAAAAAGAAGGCCCGGCAGGGCAAGGCGCAGCAGCATCCGCTCACGCCGCGGCAGGAGTGGCAAAAGCAGGTGAACAGCAGCAGCCTGTGGCTGGGCGGCGGCGTGGTGCTGCTGGCACTGTATCTGGCCGCTGTCCGCGCCGGCACCGTGGCGCTGGACGCAAGCGCCGTCGTGCTGATCGTGGTGGTGGGCTGCTTCTGCGTATACACTGCCGCAATTTATATAGCTTTTATAAATTTTTCATTGCCGCGTACGTTCTCTTTTTGCGTGCCAAAAGAGAACCAAGCATTTTATAAAAAGCACCCGCTACTTTCGAGGCGCGGCAGCTTACGAATTAAGGGCTACTCGCCCCTAGTAACCCCGGAACTTGTCGGGGCAAGGCCTCCATACAAAATCCAAGTCGCTTCGCCACTGGGGATTTTGCCCTTTGCGATCTGCTGTGAGCAGTGGGCCACGATGGCGGCTTCCCTTTTTCCAGCTCGCCCGGCACCAGCACCTTGTCGCTGTCCATCTCAATAAACTCGATGCCCTGTACTTTTTCAGTTCTTCCAGCTGGGCAGTGGTCTTTTGGTGTGGCTGCCCACCACGATGATGCCGCCTGCTTTGCTTTCCTGCGTGACCATCTTTTCCCGGGTGAGCAGCGGCTGGTCGGAAATATTGCCGATGGCCTTGACCAGTGCGGCCGCACTGCGGATGGTGAAGTGACGGCCCTTTGCCATGGCGCGGTACAGTGCCACTGCAAACACCTTCACATCGCAGTCCGCCACTGCGTTCACGATCACATAGCCGTAATCGTGCACCGCCAGCAGCTGGGCCTCGATGCCGTCAAAGTCCATGGCGCGCAGGCTTTCCAGCGAGATGCAGGTCACGTCTCCTGCACGGACTTTGCCGCCGGTTTTTTCCTCAATGTATTCGCACAGGTTGCTGGCGTGGTAGCCAAAGGTCTCGTCCTTGGCAAATTCGGTCTGGCCGCAGGGCACAAGCTCTGCGCCGTAGCGCACATAATGCACGTTGTCCAGTGTAAAGCGTCCGCCCTCGCGGAAGTAGGGGCACAGAATGTCGCCATCCATTTTGTAACCGTTCTCAGCCTCCGTCACCCTCGCACAGCAGGTCGGTCTCCAGCGGGTAGTGGCCGCGCAGGGTGGAGTCGCCGCGGCTGATGATAAGGTAATCCATGCCGAACTCGCGGGCCACCTTTGGCGGTGTTCTCCGCGATCTCGCGGTGGGCCTTCTCCAAGATCTGCCTCGCCGTTGTGGTCTCGGCCACGGTAAAGCCGCGTGCTCATGGTGCCAGCGTGCCTGGTGCCAGTGTGTGGCGTAGGCGCGGCCCTTTGCCCAGCATTTCGGCAGGCGCATCCAGCAGGCGTTCCATCATCACGGTGCCCTCGCCGCCCATGCAATGGGGATCGGAGTGGGTTTCATCTCAGAAGCTTTCTTATACTAAACATCCTACCTTTCAAGCCAAGTCCATTATACATGAGCGCAAGCGGAATAGCAAGATTTTTTCCTGAAAAGCTGTTCAATTTTGTGCAATGCGTTTTGTGCAATCTGGCTGATATCCCGCCGTTCCTGCCCCGCAGGCATACAAAAAGCTTCCCCGCCGCAGGCACGCAGCCCACGGAAAGGGAAGCTTTTGTCTGATTCAATTTCGGGTGCATCTGACGGAAGTAGTACACCGCAGCATAACACTCCACTTTCCTTTTTCGGATCCCGAAATAAATTGGAACTCTGCACATGTTCAAGCTGCAGTTTTTGTGTTTTTTCAGAGAATCCGTTTTTTGTTGCCGGAGCAGCGTTTCTTTTTTGTATAATGGCAGTGATGGAAGGCCGATGCCTTTTGCAGATTTTTAATCACGACGTTTCAAAAGCGAGGTGTACTGATTATGGAATGGGCAAAATTGCTGTCAACTGAAAAGCTTTCTTCTGAACCTCCTGAGCCCGATTCGTTCAAGGAGTATCCCATCAATGCATTTGAAAAGGACTACAGCCGGATCGTTTCCAGCGCTGCATTCCGCAGGCTGCAGGATAAAACGCAGGTGTTTCCTCTGGATAAGAGTGATTTCATACGAACCCGCCTGACGCACTCGATCGAAGTCTCCACGATCGCCCGGCAGCTTGGCATCATGATCTCCAAAAAACACAACACAGTACAAGCCAACTGATATTGCTGTGCCGGAGGATGCCGAAGCCATCGCATCGGTCATCCTGAAACTGGAGCTGTCCGGACAGGTCATTCTCGATTTTCTGCTGGATCATTTTGTTCCCGCCGTGCTGTACTATGACTTCTGCATACTGCACCGACGGGCAGGCACCTTCCAAGGCCGACAAAAGCTTCTCGCCATTTTCTCCGGCAATTACAAGCAGGATTACCAAAAACCCGAACCGGCACGGAATCTTTTGACTTGTACCTCCGGCTGCTGATGGTCACCGACTATATCAGCGGCATGACAGATTCCTATGCCCGCACGCTGTACCGCGAGCTTAGCGGTATTGAATAACGCTGCCCTGTTCAGATCCCACGTGCCCGGTTCGTCTGCCGCTTATGGGCTACGGCATGATCGTTCAAAACTGCTGATACATCACTCTGGAAGCCCCGCACAACTTCAAATCAGGTGCCAGCTTTTTTACGAAGACACTGCTTGCGAATGCGAACGCCTTTTGAATTGCAAAATGATTTTTCAGTTGCTATACTGGGCTTATCAAATTTTTTTTCGGGAGGATGTCGCAGTGACCGCACAGACAATGCAAATCGGGAACAGACCTTGCCTGCATTGTGGGCATCCACCCAGACCGATCTGTTCTATGGTATCGCCGCCGCATCCCCTCGGTGTGGTTTCCGGAATGGATGAAGTTTGAACAGCAGCACCTGATACAGGCACAGCGCGTTTATCTGAGCCTGGCAACAAGGAAGAGCATACGAAAACGCTGTCGGCTCGCGGTAGGTGATAATATCCGCACCCTGCACAGCGCCGGTTTGCAGAGCGGCGCAGATCAAAATCTTTGAGTGGAACAGCGGCGGGCAATTTTTAAGGGACGCTGACCTGCGCACGGCAAAGGCCTCGGTGGGTTATGGAGTGAAAGCCGATGAATGATTGATGCCGACGGCTGCCCGGTGGTTGAGCGAAAAAACATTTTCTACCCGCATCGTTGCCGCATACCCGGCAAGTGCCTGTGTGCCGAAGGGATTACCACTGCCTGCACGATCATCATACCGATAGACACTGTGGACTGCTGCAAAACCGATGGTACCGCAATGCGAAGCATGACAGAAAGATCAAAAACGAAAACACGGCAGAAATTCCTTGTGCGATCAAGGTCGCAAGGGCTGCACCAAACACCCCCAGACCAAGACCAGCCACCATCCAGAGATCCATAAAAATATTCAGGATCGATGAGAATATCAGCAGTCCCAACGGAATTTTGGATTCACCGATGGAAGTGAACATGGTGGAAAGAATGTTGTACATGAATAGAAACGGGAAACCCACAAAGTAGACACGCAGATACAATACGGCTTCTTCCAATATATCGGC
>VOFD01002831.1_pt1 | contig 28136 bp, 34 predicted proteins | sample 5384101 | NCBI WGS metagenome assembly VOFD01 (sample SAMN12384723, study PRJNA508395) | human gut metagenome | isolation source: healthy gut C | host: Homo sapiens
GTACGCTTCTTGACAAGATGGGCCTCTCCGACAAGGCGGACGCTTATCCGTGCCAGCTCTCCGGCGGCGAGCGTCAGCGCGTCTCGATTGCCCGCGCCCTTGCGATGAGCCCGGACATTCTCTTTTTTGACGAGCCGACGAGCGCGTTGGATCCGGAACTGACAGGGGAGATCCTGCGCGTGATCCGTGAGCTTGCAGCGGAGCATATGACGATGGTGGTTGTTACCCATGAGATGAAATTTGCGCGCGATGTTGCCGACCGCGTGATCTTTATGGATGGCGGCGTCATTGTCGAGGAGGGCAATGCCGAGGAGGTTTTCGGCAACACGCAGAACGAGCGTCTCAAGGCGTTCCTCGCCCGCTACAATGAGGGTTGAGCATTTTGCCGTGAAGCGTTTAGGCGTCGGCCTCCCGAAGCGTTCCTGTCTTTCGGAAGCTTCCCCGACGGAAGTTTCCCCGGGCGCCTTCCGTGCCGCGTGTCTTTGTCCGCTGTTTGCGTAAGGCGACGAGGGACAGACGGGGTACCGTCTTCCGTGTTTCGGATACAGAAATTCCACAAACAAAGAACCGGTGTTTTCGAAGCCAGCAACGGCCGGAAAACACCGGTTTTTGATCTGTTTTGAGAAGAGAACTCACTTCCGGGGCGATTCAGTATCCTTTATGCAAGCGCCAGCTTCGGTGTTCGGAGAGCGTCAGCGCGTTCAGAGCCTTGCGGGCAGCCTCGCGGAGAGACTCAAAAATCAGCTCGTGCCCTTTTTCGTTCGGATGAATGCCGTCCTCGCAGAGCAGCTCCTCATAGTGGCTGCGCTCAAGGAAACGGCTGCTGATATCGAGCAGGAGAACGCCTTCCTGCATCGCGACGCGGCAGACGGCCAGGTTATACATCTCATGCCAGCGGTAGATGCGGTCGATGTCGCCGAGCCATTGCAGAATGTTCTCGACGTTTTCTCCCTGTGTGAACCAATTGAAATAGCGGTGTGCGTCGATCGGCGGCAGTGTGAGCAGAACAGGATTCCCGCCGTGCTCGCGGGTGAAGCGGACGGCTTCCCGGTATTCCTGCTCGAAGACGTCAAGAGGCGTCTTGGCCAGATGTTCGCCGTGCGGATCTTCCCCGATGGCGTGCCAGTCAAAGTCGCAGTCGTTTCCGCCAAACTCAAAGACGGTAAAATCATAGGAGGAGAGCTCCGCGGCATGGCGCTCCAGGATCTCCCGCCCCTTGGTGATGGTGCAGCCGAATTTGGAATAGTTCGTCACGGAAAGATTCTCCGCGGCTTCAATCGAGGCCGCAAAGCAATCCTTCAGAACACGGTACTTGCGCCGGATGCTGTCAAACACAACGCCCTTCGCTACGGAATCTCCAAATAAACAGACAGAACAGCTCATGATGGCCTCCTTCTCCCCGGAAAATGGGGGTAATACAGTCTGGTTCCTTCCTGCACGAGGTAGAAAACCAAATATTGTTTTTTGTTTTATCTAGTATTAAATACTATATATTATTATTTTTAAAATGTCAACATCTGTAGAAGGAAATTTACGGCATGTTTACAAAAGGTTTTCTTTTGAGAAAAGAGATGGCCGCACAGGGAAGAAAGCGAAAGAGGTTCTTTGTCTCAGCCGCACGCTTTCGTAGCCGTTTCCCGCTCGGCCCCCTCTTGTCACACGGCCCGTCTTTTTGCTATGATAGGGCCGGGCCTTGTTTGCTGAAAAATCATCTGCATTGTCTTTTCTCCATAGCGGCAGCTTTCGGTATCAAAACGACCGGTATCCGGCAAGGATGCCTGCGTTTTTCCCGGAAAGCCTCTCGCTCTGTGGAGAAATTCGTTATTTTTTCTCTTTTAAACAGGGTAAAGGAAAAACCGCAGGGAGGTTTTGATGATGGCGAAGCTGGTGCTGGTGGAGGACGACGAGATCCTGCGCCGTGAATTGAAGCTGCTGCTTGAAACATATGGTTATGAGTGCGCTGCCCCTACCTGTTTTACGGAAATGCCCGACGCGATTCTGCGCGAAAACCCCGATCTTGTCCTGCTGGATCTGACGCTGCCGGGCAAGGACGGCTATAGTATCTGCCGGGAGCTGCGGCTGGTTTCCGCGGTGCCGGTCATTGTGCTGACAAGCCGTGACACGGAAGCCGATGAGCTTCTGAGCATGAGCTTTGGAGCCGACGATTTTATTGCCAAGCCTTTCAACCGGCAGATTTTGCTTGCGCACACGGCGGCGATTCTCCGGCGCGGCGGCATGCAGGCGGCGGTGCTCACGCACCGGGGAGTAACGTTTGACGCAGGGCGCGGGATGGTTTCCTTTGAGGGACGCGAGGCGGAGCTGACGAAGAACGAGGGGAAGATCCTATCTTTGCTCTTTCGCAGCGCCGGGAGGACGGTTTCACGCGAAGAGCTGATGAACGAGCTGTGGCAGTCGGATGAGTTTGTCGACGACAACACGCTTACGGTCAACATGAACCGTCTGCGGAGAAAGCTGGAGGAGATCGGCGTGCAGGGGTTCCTCGTCACACGGCGCGGCAAGGGGTACGGAATATGAACCTGTTTACGTTTTTGCGGGGAAAATGGCTTTTCCTGCTGACTTCCCTTCTCACGGCGCTGCTCTGCGGCCTGCTGCTTACAGGACTTGGAGCGGATCTATACGCTTCCTTCTTTGTCAGCGGCGTGTTTGTGGCCGGATTGTTTGCCGCCCTTCTGCTTGAGTATCTCCAGAAGCGGCGATTTTATCAGGAGCTCGAGCGCAACCTCGACGCAATCGATCGGAAGTATCTGCTGCCGGATACGCTTGATGAGCCGGGCTTCCCGGAGGGCCGGCTGTGCTGGCGCGCTCTGCGAGGCTGGAAAAGAGTATGAACGACGAAGTCGCAGCCAGCCGCCGTGCGCAGGAGGAGTATCGCGAATACGTTGAGACGTGGGTGCATGAGGTCAAGACGCCGATCGCTTCGGCGCTGCTTCTTGCGGAGAACCACCCGGGCGAGGTCTCGCGCGCAATGATCGGGGAGCTTCGGCAGATTGACGCGCTGGTGGAGCAGTCGATGTTCTACGCGCGCAGCCGGCAGGTGGAGAAGGATTTTCTTCTGAGGCGCGTGACGCTTGGGGAGCTTGTGTCCTCAGCCCTGCGCCGCAATGCAGGTTTGCTCATCGAGAGCCGTGCCGCTGTTGAGCGGGAAACCCTCGATCTGCCTGTCGCCGCCGATCAGAAATGGATTGACTTCATTCTCACGCAGCTGCTCACAAACTCCGTTAAGTACGCGCAGGGGAAGCTCCGCCTGCGCTTTACGGGCAGGGAGGAACCGGAGGCCGTTGTTCTCACGGTGAGCGACAACGGGCCGGGGATCCCGCCGGAAGATTTGCCGCGCGTCTGCGAAAAGGGCTTTACCGGACAGAACGGGCGCTCCGGTTCGCGTGCGAGCGGGATGGGGCTGTACCTGTGCCGCGTTCTGTGTGAAAAGATGGACGTCGGCTTTTCCGTGTCGTGTCCGCCCGAGGGCGGGACGTGCGTCACGCTTCGCTTCCCGCGCAGCAGTCTTATTGAGGGCGTATGTTACGAAACTGTAAGAAAGGCGTAAGGCGGATCGATGGCAGCAGCGCGGGCGTGTCTGCTACAATGGAAGCATCAGGGGGCCTGCCGATTCGGCGCGGCCCGGCAAGGAGGAAAGCAGACATGGAACCTGTTTTGACAGTCCGCAATGTGGAAAAATATTACGGCAGCCGCGGCAGTGTGACAAAGGCGGTCGATGATATCAGTTTTACGGTGGAGAAAGGGGAGTTCGTCGGCGTTATGGGAGCGTCGGGCAGCGGCAAGACGACGCTGCTCAACTGCATCGCGACGATTGATCGTGTCTCCGCGGGCCATATTTTCGTTGGGGGCCGCGACGTGACGGCACTCGGAGAAAGGCGGCTCAGCGCTTTCCGCCGCGAGGAGCTTGGTTTCATTTTCCAGGATTTCAACCTGCTCGATACGCTGACGGCCTTTGAGAATATTGCGCTTGCGCTGACCATCCGGCGTGTCCCGCCGCAGGAGATCCGGGTGCGTGTGGAGGAGGTCGCACAGCGCCTGGGCGTTTCCTCGGTCCTGCCGAAATACCCGTATCAGCTTTCCGGAGGAGAAAAGCAGCGTGTCGCGGCGGCGCGTGCCATTGCGGGAAATCCCTCGCTGATTCTTGCCGATGAGCCGACCGGCTCGCTGGATTCCCCGCAGTGCCCGCGTTCTTCTCGAGAGCCTGCGCACGCTCAATACGGTTCTCGGCGCGACGATTCTCATGGTGACGCACGATGCGTTCACGGCGAGCTACTGCGGGCGTATTCTCTTTATCAAGGACGGGAAGCTGTTCAGCGAGCTGCGCCGCGGGGAAGCGGGCCGCAAAGGAATTCTTTGACCGCATTATTGAGGTCGTGTCCCTGCTGGGAGGTGACGGCGCTCATGCTCTGTAAGCTGGCTTTGCGCAATGTTGCCCGCAGTATCCGTGACTTTGCCGTTTATTTCCTGACGCTTGCGTTCGGCGTCTGCCTGTTTTACGTGTTCAACTCCATTGACGCCCAGCAAGCCATGATCGCGCTGAGCGAATCGCAGAAATATTACGTGGAACAGATGATCGCCATCATGGGATATGTTTCCGTCTTCGTGGCTGTGGTGTTCGGCCTTCTCGTCGTCTATGCCAACCGTTTTCTGATGAAGCGGCGGAAACAGGAGCTTGGGTTTACCTGCTGCTCGGCATGGAGCGCGGAGGCGTCTCGCGAATACTGCTTGCCGAGACGTTCCTCATCGGTCTGTTCGCTCTTGCGGCGGGGCTGGCGGCAGGTGTGTTCCTCTCGCAGATGGTTTCCGTTGTCACGGCGAGGCTGTTTGAAGCGGATCTGACGTCCTTTCACTTTGTTTTTCTCCGGCTGCGCTTGCGAAGACGGCGCTCTGCTTCGGTGTCATCTTTGCCGTCGTCATCGTGTTCAATACGGCCACGGTTTCACGCTGCCGCCTTGCGGAACTGCTGACGGCCGCGCGGAAGAACGAGAATCCCGGTGTGCGCGGAGGCCGGCTTTCGGTCGTTCTTTTTCTTCTGTCTGTCGCCTGTCTCGCTGCGGCGTATCTATGGGTGCTTGACGAGGGAATTTTCACCAGTGATCTCGGCAGTCAGATTGCGCTCGGATGTATCGGAACGGCTTTATTCTTTTTCTCGCTTTCCGGCCTGCTCCATGCGGTTCCGCGCCTTTTCCCGCGTTTTTATTTCCGTGGCCTCCACTGTTTTGTGCTGCGGCAGGTCAACGCCCGGGTGAACACGGCGGTGTTTTCCATGAGCGTCATCTGCCTGATGCTTTTTCTCACCATCTGCTCCCTTGCGGGCGGCATGAGTATGGCGGAAGGGTTCAACGCGCAGGCGCGGCAGCAGTATCCGTATGGCGCGAGCCTGATGTATACGACGGACGGCGACCGCAAGCCCGCCCTCTCCATTGCGGGGACGCTGCGCGCCGACGGCGTAGCTTTCGACGAGCTCGTCAGCTCCTCGAGCCAGATGGAGCTCCGCCGGGCGGACGTGCGCTTTGAGGGCGCATACCGCTTTTTCGACGCGGCGGCGCTGCTCTACGAGGGCAGCGAGTATACGGCGGAAGGGGAGGACGTCCTTGCGCGTCCCTGCGTTCTGGCCGAGGGGGAGTTCAACGCCATGCGGCGGCTCGCCAACCAGCCGGAGGTGGAGGTGGGGGAGGACGAATATCTGCTCTGGGTCAAGCCGACGATGGCGCAGGACCTTGCCGCTCTGCCTCTCTCCGGCGTCGCCGTGTCGGTGGAAGGGCGCGCGTTCACCGCGGCGGGCGCGTGCCTGACGGAGCCGTTTACCACCGGCCTCGGCATCGGGTATGTCGCCCCTGATTCTCCCCGACGACTTTGCGCGGACGCTTCCGATCACCGCGCAGCTGCTGAATGTCCAGTTCGCCAGCCGGGCGGACGGAGACGCCTTCGAAGCGGCGCTCGAGGCTGTCTACACCGAGGAGCGCGCGGAGACAGCAACCAACAGAAGCTGGCGTCCCTACGACATTCTCTCTACCCAGAGCCGTCAAATTGACAGCAGCGTCAGCGTCAAGACGATCATTTTGTTCCTCGGCGTCTACATCGGCCTCGTCTTCCTCATCACGAGCGCCGCCGTCCTCGGCCTGCAGCAGCTCTCCGAGACAGCGGATCGCGTGGAAAGCTATCGCCTGCTTCGGCGTCTCGGCGCGAAGGAGAAGGCTGTGCGCCGCGCCCTGTTTACGCAGATTGCGCTTTCCGTTTGCCTGCCGCTGGCTCTGGCCCTTGTCCACTCCGCCGTAGGGCTCGAGGCTCTGCGCCGCTCGTTTGAGATGGATATGCCGATCGATATTCTGCCCGGAGCAGCTGCGACGGCCGGGATTCTCGTCCTGATTTACGGCGGCTATCTGCTGGCCACCTGTTTTGCCGCGCAGGGGATCATCCGGCCGAGACGCAGAGATTGAGAGCGATGATGGGGCCGGCTGTCTTTCCTTTGGACGGGGTACGGAGAGAGGAGAGCCGGATTGTCTTTTTCTGCGGTGCATGGTATGATCTTTACCTTCATGCGGGCCTTCGATCTGCAGGCCAACTGGGACTATGTGGAGCATGTTAAGTCCATTTTCGAGCTGTACGGCACGGAATTTTACTATGTGGAGCTCATTGCCCCGCAGAGCGTACGGCTTGCGTGCAGCACAGCGGAAAACCGGCTGCGCAGCAATCCCTCCAAGCGCAATCTGGACTGGTCGAACAGCTGCCTTCTTGAGGACGACGCGCAATACTGTCTCGTGAGCCGGGAGGGGAGATCCCGTTCCCGAATTACTTGCGCCTCGACAATACGAATCTTACCGCCGCCGAGACGGCACGGCGCATGCAGGAAACGTTTGAGCTGTGACGAGAGCTCCGTGATTGCCCGTGTTAAAAGCACTCTACGATCCGTAGGGTGCTTTTTTTCCGCCTTTGTGCTATGATGAAAGCGAAAGGAGGGGGCGGCCGTGGACGCAGGAACGACCGGAAGCTTCATCGCGGAGCTCCGGAGGGAAAAGGGATGGACACAGAGGGAGCTTGCCGAACGGCTCTCGGTAACGGACAAGGCTGTTTCGCGCTGGGAAACAGGAAAAGGGTTTCCGGACGCCTCACTGCTGCCTTCGCTTGCCGGGGAGCTCGGCGTCTCTGTGGGCGAACTGCTCGCCGGAAAACGGATGGAACCGGAGCAGCTCCGCGAGGAAACGGATCACGTCATTCTGGAAGCGCTGCGCTATTCCAGGCGCACCCTCGCCGGGGCGGCGTGGGTGCTTCTCGCGCTCGCGGGCCTTATTCTGCTGCTTTCGCCGCTTGTCACGGCAGGACCGGACTCGCTGTTCGCTCTCGGGCCTGTGCTGCTGGCAGCCGCTGCGGCGCTTTTGTGTGGAGGAAGAGAGGGGAGAAAATGAAACGAAAGGAATTGTTCCTGTATGGGGCGGGAGTGATGCTGCTCCTGCTTGCGCTTGTGCTGGAAGCGCTGCCGATTGGTGCGGTGCTTGTGTTTGCACCCGGTCCCGGGGAGCGGATGCTCCAAACATTCTCCTATTTTGATCTGACTGTTTTCGGATACGCAAATTTTTCGCCGCTTGTGACGGGGGTTCTGACGGCCTTCTGTTTGGCGGGAGGCATTTTTGCGCTGTTTCGTTTCGAGAAGACACGGCGGTGGAGAAACGTACTGTTCATCTGCACGCTGATCGCTGCCGTGCTTTCCGTCGCGCCGCTGTTGTTTGGCACGGAATACATGACGTCGGGAAGCTGGGGCGTGACGTTGTCTCTTGCGATCGCCGCGGCGCTCCAGGCGGCGGCAAACCGCAGCGTTTGAGGCGGTCCGCTCCGACCTTCCCGCTGGACTTTGAAGCTCAGGGAAATCCTTCCGGCAAGCGGAAAAGGGGACTTCTGCAGTCCCTTTTCCCAAAATACAGGTCCCGTGGAAAGCTGGCTTGTTTTCCACGGGACCGGTTTTTCTGAGAAGGGGACGCGCTTTTCAAAGCGCTTACCAGTATTTCATTTTGAAAGTTTTTCCATCGTGTACGATCCGTCGCTGTACGAGACCATGAATTTCGGTCCATCGGGGGGGCCCGCGACCTGCTCGGCCCGCATCACAAGCCTGCCCTCAAGAATCTCACGCGTGAGCTCCGTGAGGAACTGGTATACCTCGTCGGGGTCGGACCTGGTCGGAAGCATCTCGATTTCATTCATGCCGAACTTATCCAGTCCCGCTGTGAAGAGAAAGCATTCCCCCTCATACGTATGCATGCCGATCCAGACCATGAGGGGGACGGGCGTGATGCCGCGGAACAGATCGTTTGCGTGCCGGATGAAGTAGTTCGGCTCATAAAGTACACTGTTGAGATGAACGGCGATCACATCGTACATTCTGCAAAAGACAAACAACATTTTTGAGAAGCAGCGCTTTGGTTTCATACGCCTCCCCTTTTGCTCCGGAGGTGAGTATTGCGATGAAGGCACGGCAGCGCCGGGCCTCCTCCACGGCTTCCGGCCACATGAAATTGTGCTCGGCGGCTTCCTGAAGCTGTTCCGGCGTGCACCGGTCGGTGCTCAGGGAGAGAAGAACAAGCCGCCCGTTGAATTCCACAATGAAGTTGCCGTTCTTATCGATCCGAAGATTTTTCGCTTTTTGCTCCCAGAACTGCTCCATCAGCTTAATGAATTTTCGATGTCAATTTCGTATCTCGGAAGCAGAATGGTCCCGCCGAAGTATTCGTCCTTCTCCTCGTCGTTTTCTTGTTCGTTTTTCGTATTCCTCTTCGTCCTCGTTTCCTTCCTCTTCTTCGCTCTCGTTGGCCTCTTCTTCGCTCTCGCCTTCGGATTCCTCCTCGGCCTCGAGCGCTGCACGCCACCGCTCCTCGATGACCTCCAGCACGTTCTCTGCTTCCTCGTTGTCCGGGTCGAGCTTGAGCCAGCGTTTCGCGTGGCGCACGCTCAGCCGGTACTCCTCGAGACACAGATAGGAGTAGGCGGCGAGTTCGTTCCAGTCTGCCCGGTCGATGCCCTCCTCCCAGACGGAGTCGAGCAGCTCGAGCGCTTTTTTCATGCAGGTCTCGATCTCCTCCGTATCTTCGCTCGTTCCCGAACCGTGATCGCCGTACATCACAAGGTTCTGATAGGCACGCGCAAGGAGATAGACCACCCGGTAGTCACGCTTTTCTTCCGGAAGCGCCTCGAGCGTTTTGATGCACAGGGAGTATTCCTCCTCCTCGTTCCAGCGTTCCACTGTTTCGCAGAAGACGTCCGTGCTTTCCCCGAAAATCGCTCTGTCCTCCATGCTCCTTCCCTCCTTCGCGCCGCCGCGGAGCGTCTTTTTTCTATTATAAGGGGAACGCGGTCAAAGCACAACAGGAAAAAGAGAGTTACTGCGTCAGGAGGCTTCGCCGAGCGCAGCCTCCCTCCTGGAAAGCAGCCAGAGCGAAAAGAACCCCGCCAGAAGCGTGATCGGACAGATGAGAAGCTCCCAGCCCGACGGGATACCGGGAAAGATTTGAACGACGGAACCGAAAAGAAAACCGAGAATGATGAGATACGTCGGTTCGGATGGCGCTGCATAGCGCGTTCAAGCAGTTTGGTGGTCAGAACAATTCCCAGAATCAGTCCAAGTCCGAGCGTCAGAAGGAAGGGAACGCGAAACTCTGTGATGGCGCGCATGGTTCCGTCGTAAAGCCCCATCAGCAGGAGCATATACGAGACGCTGATTCCCGGCAGCACAAGAGCGACTGCAGCAAAGGAGCCCGGCAATAAGAAGCGGGAGAAAGCCCGCTCCGCTGCCAAACAGATCGGAAGGCAAAAGGTTCATGGGAGAGGACGAGCGGCACCGATGGCGATATAGACAGGAACGCGCCATGTGAAGCGCCGCACGCCTGCCTCACGGACGGTCATCGGTACGCCGCCTGCGACGGCGCCGAGGAAGAAGTACATTGTCGGCATGGGACATAGTTCGATGAGCGCGAGCAGCGGCTTGGCGCAGAGAAGCATTCCGGTTCCGCCTCCCAGAGCGAAGAGCAGGAGAAACAAAAGATTGCCTTTTACATCGCGGAAAAAGGAGCTGACGGAGGAAACCAGCCTGCTGTAAACGCCGAGAATCATGGCCATGGAGGCGCCGCTGACGCCGGGAACCAGCATGGTACTCCCGACAATCCATCCTTTGAGGGCGGTCAGAATGTGCTGTTTCATGAAGATCGTCCTTTCACAGAATCATGGAATCTTTGCTCCGCGGATGCCGCGCCCTGTTTTTCCGTAGGGGACAGGGGGGGAGGGAGAAGGCGCGCGAGGAGGAAAAACGGGGCCGTGCGGCGCAGCTGCGCCGCATGGCCCCGTGTGGTTACGGCTTATTTTTGTTGTACAGGATCCGCAGCCCTTTCAGGATGAGATCGCTGTCGCAGATAATATGGCTTTTGCAGTATCTTGTGATGCTGGGCGCAAGGCCTCCCGTAGCGATAACGGTGGGCGTTTCCCCAAGCTCTTCCGCAATGCGATCAATAATCCCGTCAATCATGGCAGCGTTGCCGTACACGATGCCGCTTTTCATACAATCGATCGTGTTCGTGCCGATCACGCGCTTCGGCCCCTCGAGATTGATATGAGGCAGCTGCGACGTGTGGCTTGAGAGCGCCTCCAGAGAAATTGCGATGCCGGGAATGATCATGCCGCCGATGTAGCTGCCGCGCTTGTCCACAACGGAGAGTGTGGTAGCTGTACCCAAATCGAAGATCAACAGCGGTTTCGGATATTCCGCGGCGGCGGCGACAGCATCCGTGACCAGATCACTGCCGAGCTGGGCGGGATTGTCCATGACGATGTTCAGGCCTGTCTTGAGGCCTCCACCCACAACGAGGGATTCTGCGGCCGCAGAGTTGCCGGATAGCGTCCTTCATGGTCACGGTCAGAGCGGGAACCACGGAGGAAATGATGCTTCCCTCAATGTTGTGGCGCTCAACCCTGATTGAGGATGAACATGTTCCGCATCAGAGAGGCGTATTCATCGCTTGTTTTTACGCGGTCGGACGCCAGACGGGAGGTGAAAAAGAGCTCGCCTGTGTCGGGATCCAGACAACCAAGCACAATATTGGTGTTCCCAATGTCTATCGCAATTATCATAATGCTTCCGCACGATCCTTTGCTTGAATTTCAGCTCCTGCTGTTGCGGCGCTTGAGGAAAGAAGGATCTTGCCGATGGCCGGAACCAGGATGACGGCAAGAGCCGTTTCGGCCACGCCGTTTGTGCCCACAACAGTGAGCACAGCCGCGGCGACGCCATCCACCGGGATTCCTTTAAGGGCGGCGTAGGCGTCGCGAAGCAGGAAATAGATCAGCGACATTACAAGTCCGGTGTTGAGAATTGCGCCGGAGGCTCCCGCTATCGCCATGGAGAGAACCTCAGCGCCGCTGTTTTCCTTCATCAGCTTCTGCAGGCCGCGATAGACAAACCACGGCACAACACCCACCAGAATGCGCGGCACAAAGCAGATGACAAGAGCCAGCGGGGTCCCACTGGCAGTGCCGGGCACGGGGATCAGAGGGCTGAATGCGAAGGACAGCGCAGCCGGCGACATCGTGTTGCTCAGAAAGCTTACGAGGCCGAACATCGCGCCGAGGATGGCGCCGCAGCGCGGTCCGAGGAGCAGACAGCCGATGACGACAGGAATGTGCAGCGTGGTGGCCTTGATGAAGCCCAGGGGTACCATCCCGAGCGGCGTAAGGCCCAGGACGAACACGATGGCTGTGAAGAGTGCCAGCAGCACAAAATCACGGTACTTGACGGTCGCTTTATTCATTTTTAAAACCTCCTGCTGCTGTTCCTTTTGGGATACAGCGCAAATTTCGCTTTTATTATAGGTGTTGACGGCCGGAAATGCAAGGGGAATCCCGCACAATTTGTCAAAAAATTTCACGGTTTCCATTTGGAGGCGTGCTGAAACCGCAAAGCCATACAGCCGCGTTTCAGGAGGAAAAAGCAGCTGTATGGCTGGAAAAAGCTTGTAAGAAGGTCGGTGCGCGCTGTTTTCAGAGAGGCTCTGTTGAGGGAGGCTGTACCGCGAAGGGGACTGTGTCATGAGTTGGCAAGATCGAGGAATACGGTTTTGGAAAGCTCGGCGGGATCAGCGTTGCCGATCAGGAAGATGCCGTAATCGGTATCGCCGTAGAGGCTGTCAAACGCTTCGGAGCCGTTCATGGAAATGCCGTATGCCGGTGTCTGTTCACCGGTGGGATTTCCCTCGTCGTCCACCAGATCGAAGGAAAGCAGGCGCTCCTCGTAACCGGCGAGTTCTTCCGGGGAAAGGAAATCTTCAAGAGGAAGATATCCTCTATCTTTGCTTTACCTCCGGCATGTCGGGAATGTATCAGAATGCTGTGCAGTGCATGGAAAAGCTTAGAAAGGAATTCCCGCAAAGGAAGCTGGTTTGTATCGATACCAAGTGCGCCTCTTTGGGAGAAGGGTATCTGGTTCGCGAGGCCATGCGAAAGCAGGCGGAGGGACTTTCTCTTGAAGAACTCGCTCAGTGGACGCTGGACTCGCAGCAGAAGATCTGCCAGTGGTTTACAGTCGACACCTTTGAGCGTCTCAGACATGGCGGACGGGTGTCGGCCGCGGCCGCAGTGGTTGGCACTGCTCTGCAGCTGAAGCCCTTGCTGCATGTAGCCGAGAGCGGGGAACTGGAGGTAGCGGATCGCACGCTGCGGGGAACGCGGCGGGCTATGGGAGCTCTGCTGGATCGCATGCGCTCCGGCTGGGACCCGGAAACCTGCTCCAGAGTTGTGGTCGGACACGGAGACTGTCCCGAGACAGCGCAGGAGCTTGTCCGGGCGATCGAGTCCGACTTTCCGCAGGCAGAGATCACCGTCGCTCCAATCGGACCGGTGATTGGCTCTCATACGGGACCGGGACTTCTGGCTGTGGTGTTTTGGGGTTCGATGCGCTGAACACACATGTTTTGCTGAAAATTCGAAGACGGATCATATTTTCCCGGCGCGGAACTCTCAGTTCCGCGCCTCTTTTTTGTGCTCCGCCGTCTGCAGGCCCTTTTTGGCCGAGAGGCGGACCTGTTTTCCGCCTGCGCGGACGCAGTCGGAGGACCGGAGGTGCAAAAGCAGATCGGTTGTGCAGTTTGTCTGCCGTGATCAGAAAAAATTTACAAATTGCCTATTGAAATTCCCCGGACAAAGAGGTTACAATAGATTTTAGCAATTGGCACTCGAGAGTGCTAAAATTAAGAACGATAAGGAGTCCTGCACCATGGCGATGAAGCAGTTTCAGGCGGAATCCAAGCGCCTTCTCGATCTGATGATCAATTCCATTTACACACACCGTGAGATTTTTCTCCGTGAGCTGATCAGCAATGCCAGCGACGCGATTGATAAGCTCTATTACCGCGCTCTCAGCGACGGTGACACCGGTCTGTCCCGTGATGATTTCTCGATCTCCATTATCCCGGACAAGAAGGCCCGCACCCTTACGATTGAAGATAACGGCTGCGGCATGACGGCGGAGGAGCTTGAAAACAACCTCGGTACGATCGCGAAAAAGCGGTTCGCTCAACTTCAAGAGAGAGAACGAGCCGAAGGAGGATATTGAAATTATCGGCCAGTTCGGCGTCGGCTTCTATTCGGCCTTTATGGTAGCCGAGAAGGTTACAGTGGTCAGCCGCGCCTATGGTTCCGACGAAGCCTGGAAGTGGGAGAGCTCCGGCGCGGAAGGCTACACGATGGAGCCCGGCGAACGCGCGGGGAACGGTACGACCATCACCCTTCAGCTCAAGGCCAATACCGAAGAAAACAATTACGATGAGTTCCTCGATACCTATCGCATCCGCGAGCTGGTGCGCAAGTATTCCGACTATATCCGCTACCCGATCCGCATGGATGTGGAAAAGAGCCGCATGATCGAGGGAACCGATAAGGATGCCGACGGCAAGTATAAGACCCCCGGAGTATGAGACGTACACCGAGAACGAGGTTCTCAATTCGATGGTACCGCTCTGGCGCAAGAACAAGAGCGAGATCAAGGAAGAAGAGTACAACCAGTTTTATAAGGACAAGTTCCACGACTATGCCGATCCGCTCCTGGTGATCCACAGCAGCACCGAGGGTACCGCGACGTACAACGCCTTACTCTTTATTCCGTCCCAGGCGCCGTACGATTACTACAGCCGTGATTATGAGAAGGGCCTGCAGCTCTACAGCAACGGCGTGATGATCATGGAGAAGTGCGCCGATCTTCTGCCGGACTACTTCAGCTTTGTGCGCGGGCTTGTGGACTCGCAGGATCTTTCGCTCAACATTTCCCGTGAGATGCTTCAGCATGACCGTCAGCTCAAGTTGATTGAGGGCCGTCTCGAAAAGAAGATCAAATCCGAACTCGAGAGTCTTCTGAACCACAACCGTGAGAAGTACGAAACCTTCTTCAAGAATTTTGGCCTGCAGCTCAAGTATGGCGTCTATGCAGACTACGGCATGCATAAAGAGCTTCTGCAGGATCTGCTGCTCTTCCACTCCTCCTCGGAGAAAAAGCTTGTCACTCTGAATGAGTATGTCTCCCGTATGAAGGAGGAGCAGAAATATATTTACTATGCCTGCGGCGAGACGGTTGACCGCATCGATCTCCTGCCCCAGACGGAAGCGCTCAAGGAGAAGGGCTACGAGATTCTCTATCTCACCGACAACGTCGACGAGTTTGCCCTGCGCATCATGATGAAGTACGACGACAAGGAGTTCCGCTCCGTGTCTGCTGACGATCTCGGCCTCGAGACAGAGGAGGAGAAGAAGGAAGCGGAGAAGCAGGTCGAGGAGAACAAGGAGCTGCTCGCATTCCTGCGTGATTCCCTGGAAGGCAAGGTCAAGGCAGTCATCCTGTCCCAGAAGCTCAAGAGCCATCCGGTCTGCCTTTCCACGGAAGGCGCGATTTCCATGGAGATGGAGAAGGTTCTTAACTCCATGCCGATGCCCGAGGGGAGAAGGTTCAGGCACAGCGCGTGCTTGAGATCAACGCAAACCACCCGATTTTTGCGAAGCTCGTCAAGCTCTATGCCGACGGTGAGAAGGATCGCGCCGCGAAATACGCGAAGCTCCTGTACAATCAGGCTCTGCTTATCGAGGGCGTTTCTGTCGAGGATCCGCTTGCTTTCTCGAACGATATCTGCGACCTGATGGTTGAATAAAAGCAAAAAAGTCTCAATTTGTCTGTGCTGCCGGGATACCGCATCCTTTCCCTTTTGCCGCGTGATTCTGCGGAAGGGCCGGGAACGCGGGGATCGCGGCGCAGGGAAATGTTCATCTGAAATGAAAAGTGCCGCGAGGAAATCAAATTGGATTCCTCGCGGCACTTTTTGATTGTATAAATTCAAGAGATAGAGAAAACTTGCAGGATTCTTTTTACAGATCCGCGTCCGGCACAGGTTTGCCGTAAGTCTTTTCCTTCTCCTCGAGGGCACGCAGAATGATGTCGACGGTGCCCTGCAGACCGAAGGTATGGGTATCGAGAATCAGATCGTAGTTCTGCATGTCGCCCCATTTCCTGCTGCTGTAAAGTTGTAGTAGTTGCCGCGCTGCTTATCCTTCTTGCTGACAGCGTCGGCAGCCTTGGATGCATCCTCGCCGTATTCCTCGACCGCGCGGCGAATGCGGACGTCTTTCGGAGCCTGCAAAAACAGATTGAGGCAATTCGGTTCGTCACGCAGGATGTAGTCGGCACAGCGCCCGACAATGACGAAGGGGCCTTCCTTGGCGGCTTTTTAATGATGTCGGTCTGCAGAAGGAAGAGCTTGTCGTTGATGGGCACGTTGCTTGCCACGGAGGTGTAGCTGCCCATGACGAGGAATAGAGCAGGCTGCTGCTCGCACGCTCGTCGGCCTTGGCGAAGACCTCCTCGCTCATACCGCTCTGCTTCGCGGCCAGGGCGATCAACTCTTTGTCATAGAACGGGACCTCGAGGATCTCGGAGAGCTTCTTGCCGATCAGGCGGCCGCCGCTTCCATATTGACGGGCTATGGTGATGATGGTTTTTGTCATAAATGAACTCGCCTGCCTTTCCTTTGAAACAGAGGCGTCTTGCGCTCTTCTCTGTCTCTTTTCCTATTGTATCCTTTTCCCCCGCAATTGTCAAACGAAAATGCCAAAAAAAGAACATCTGATACGCGCTGAAATGTCGTTTTTACAGAACGCCCCCGGCAAACCAGTGCCGGGGGCGTTCTTGCTTATCAGGAAACATGTGCAAAGGTGCAGACAAGCCAGGCGATCAGAATACCGAGCAAAGCGCCGCTGATGACCTCGACAGGGCGATGGCCGAGCTTCTCCGGCAGATTGTCGCTGTCGTCGTCTCCGAGCTGCTTCTTAATTTCGTTGATTTCCCTTTGCGTGTTCGCCCGCCGCATGCCGTACGCCCATAGCGTCATACATTACAACGGTGGCAAGGACGACCGATAAGGCAAAGGTGGAGGAACTGACGCCGTCACGAATTGCGGCGGCGGCCGCAAGCGCACAGACTGTGGCAGAGTGGGAACTGGGCATGCCGCCCGTTTCCCCAGAAGCGCTTCAGACAAAGCTCTCCCGCACGGATGGAATCCAGAATTGTTTTAAAGAACTGTGCAAAAACCACGAAAGGATAGCGGAGGAGAGCAGGAGATTAATGCTCAACAACTGACGAATCGGAGTCGCCCTCTTTCATTTGCTTTTTTTGAGAATGATGCTTGTAGATCAGAGCCCCGGCGGCGCTGATCACGGCGGTCACGAGAAAAACAATAACGGCAAAATCATAATTTTGTGTCCCCAGAGCATTTCCGCCCACAGTGGAGGAAACAATGGAGGGCACGCGGGCTACGGAGGTCAGGAGAAGAAAGGTGCGCAGCCGGATTGGAGTCAGACCGGCAAAATAGGTCAGAATATCCTTCGGCGTCCCTGGAATCAGAAAACAAGAAAAATAACAAGATCGAGCCGTTCCGTATTTTGCAGGAATTTCAGGGATTGAAGTTTTTCCCGGGAGATAAAAGCCTCCACCATTTTTACGCCCAGTTTTTTCGTGAACAGGAAGATGAGGGTGGAGCCAAGCGCCATGCCTATGAGGCACAACAAAGAGCCCTCCACCGCGCCGAAAGCATAGCCGGCTCCGATCTCCATTGGCTCACCGGGGATCACGGCGACAACAACCTGCAGAATAACCATTCCGATAAAGACAAGCCGTCCGAAAAGGGTTTGGCTGTCCACCCAGGCACGGAATTCTTCCGGGTCGCCGATCATATCGAGGAGGGGACCGCCTATACAGACGGTTACGACTGCGAAAAAGACAATCAGAATGAGAAAGGACAGCAGGCTGACAAGCTTTCTGCGCCTGCGGTAGCGGCGCTCTTCCTCCGGGGAAGGGATATCACCGCCAGCAGGCAGAGGGTTCTTTTTCCATTTATTCATTGTCACATACTCCCAAAGACAGGATTTCCGCAAGCGAAAATCCAATGCATTCATTATAATATAAAACATTCGAAAACGGAAGAGGGATTCTCCCGATTCCGCAAACTTTCGTCGGCTTTCTGCAGTACGCGTTGTTACGGATTCGAGGCGGGCAGCGACGCCGCGGCACGAAGAGAAAAGCGGGCCGTCACACGGGCTCCTCCGGCCGGATGGTTCTGAAGGGAAAGCCAGCCGCCGTGACGCTCGCAGAGGGTCTGGCAGATGTTCAGCCCCAAACCGAAATGGGCGCTGTTTTCGTGGTTTTTTGTCCTTGAAAAACGCTTTGGTGGCCTGACTCAGTTCTTCCTTGGTAAAGCCGCGCCCGTCGTCCTCCACGGTCAGATACAGAAACCGGGCGTCTGCCCGCAGCGTCAGGCAAACGGTGGTTTTTGCATATCCCAGGGCGTTGGAAACAAGATTATCCGCCACGCGCAGAACAATTCCCGGATCCACACGGATGGTCCCGCTGTACAGCTCGGGATGCAGCTGCAGCGTAATCTTCTGTTGTTTCCCGAGCAGGGAAAGCTCTTCAAAGAGCGCGTCCGTCAGCTCCTGGGTGGTAATCCGGCGCGGCAGGGCGGAAATGTCTTCCAGACGCTGCGCCTCGTTCATTGTGTCCACGTAATTCTCGAGACGGGTAATATGGCTTGACATGGTGGAGAGGGTGGAGAGAAGCTTTTTCCTCGCGGACTTTTCCCTGCGGGACGTAGGCGGCGAGAAAATCCACATAGCCGCGCAGAACGGTCAACGGTGTGCGAAGATCGTGAGCAAACGCGGCGTTAAGGCGCTTCCTCTCCTCGATGGCACGCCACAGCTCACGGTGATTTTCCTCAAGCTGCGCGCGTGTGCTCTCAAACATGCGGCACAGATCGCCCATCTCGTCGCGGGAGGGATAGGAAAGCGTGAAGCCGAGATCGTTGTGAGCCATGCGGGCCGCCGCATCGCGAAGCAGGCGGAGCGGAATTTTCAGCTTGAGGTTATAAAACGCGATGACCTCGAAGAAGATGGCCAGAAGCGCCAGAAAGTATGTGGCGAAAATGCGGATAAAATCAGCCATCTGCAGCCGGCGGTACAAATCCTCCGGCAGCTGGGCCAAAACAATGTCGTGCGCATCCACATAAGCGTAGACAGAGTAAATGAACTCCTCCGTAAACTGCAGCACAATGGCGAGGCTTGCGATATAAAACAGCACCGTCAGTACGGTTAACGCGAAAAAAGACAAACGCGGATTGGGGAATTCCGCAGCCAGCCCAGCAGCTGCTTCGGAGCGCACAGGAGAGCATCGCGAAGCCGCTTTGCCGCGCCCTGGAGGTTCAGTTTACCCATTTGTATCCGACACCCCACACCGTTTCAATATGATTCTGGCATCCCGCCGCGGCAAGCTTTGCGCGGATCCGGCGAACATGCTCGGCGACAACGCTGCTGTCTCCCTGACCGTCAAACCCCCATACGCGCTCATAAATGCGCTCCTTGTCAAAGACCTGTCCGGCGTTGACGGACAGGAATTCCACGATTTCAAATTCCTTGCGGGCCAGCGGGATCGATTCACCGCGGCAGGTAACACACCGCTGCGCATAATCAATGGCCAGCTCCCCGGAAAACTTTGCGCTTGTCCTCTGGCGGGAGCGCTCTTCCCGGCGAAGATGGGCGGCCACCCTTGCGCCGAGTACGTCCAGGCTGAATGGTTTGACAATATAATCGTCTCCTCCTGATCGGAAGCCGAGGATGCGGTCCGCGTCCTCCACTCTTGCGGTCAGGAAGAGAATCGGGCAGCTTACATGGCTGCGGATTCGCGTGCAGATGGAAAACCCGTCGATGTCCGGCAGGTTGACGTCGAGCAGAATAATATCCGGATTGCGTTCCGCCTGACGCAGTGTTTCGGCTCCGTTGTGTGCCGTGAGCACATCGTAACCATTTATTTCAAAATAGTCCTGCAGCAGCCGGACGATATCATTTTCATCATCCGCAATTAAGATGGTTTCAGACACAGTATCACCCCATTTTTTTAAGAATATCAGACATCCTTCAAGGTTTCATCAACAGAAAGAAAATTTTTGATCTTTTTTCAGAAAGATCCGTAATATTTTCCATTTAATTCTTTAATAGAATATTAACATCCTTTTTTTCCTGTAATATGATACAGATTACCGCCTTTCGACAGAGGGTGCGCGCGACGCGGCCGGAAGCGCTTTTCCGCTCCGGGCAGCGCAGCTTGTCGGATGGAATTGTTTGAGGAACGAATGGAGGTTGCTAAAGTGAATGACACACAAAAACAGATGGTAAAAGAAAACAAGATGGGGACGCGCCCCATGCTGCCGCTGATCATTTCAATGGCTCTGCCCACCATGTTTTCCATGCTCGTGCAGGCTTTGTATAATGTCGTCGACAGCTATTTCGTGGCGCAGGTGAGTGAGGACTCCCTGACCGCTGTTTCTCTGGTTTTCCCAATCCAGACGCTGCTGATTGCTTTCGGCGTCGGGACGGGCGTCGGTATTAACTCTCTGGTGGCGCGCCGCCTCGGAGAGAAGCGTCAGGAGGAAGCAGATAACGCTGCCACACACGGCCTTGTGCTTGGCGTGTTCAACTGGGTGATTTTTGCCCTGATTGGTGTATTCGGCTCGCGTCCCTTTATCCAGGCTTTTACTTCGGAGGCGGAGCTTGCGCAGCTGGGCATTGATTACATGAGTATTGTCTGTATCTTTTCTTTCGGCGTATTTATTGAAATCAATATTGAAAAGACGCTCCAGGCAACGGGCAACATGATTTTCCCGATGGTATTCCAGCTCGTCGGCGCGGTGACGAACATCATCCTCGACCCGATCTTTATTTTCGGTTATCTGGGCGTTCCGGCCATGGGCGTTGCGGGCGCTGCGATTGCGACAGTCATTGGCCAGATTTTGAGCATGGTGGTTGCGATTGTGGTTCTCTTCACCAGAGAGCATGAGGTGAAGGTGCAGCTGCGCGGATTCCGCTTCCATATGCAGACGGTGAAAAACATTTACGTTGTCGGCGCACCGTCGATTGTTATGCAGGCGATCGGTTCGGTGATGACTATGGGCATGAACGCGATTCTGGTTGCGTTCGGCAACACGGCGGTTGCTTTCTTCGGCGTTTATTTCAAGCTGCAGTCCTTTGTCTTTATGCCGGTCTTTGGACTGACGCAGGGTGTCATGCCGATTCTTGGCTACAATTACGGCGCGCAGAACAAGCGCCGGCTGCTCTCCGCACTGCGGATTTGCTGCATCATTGCTGTTGTCATCATGGCAATTGGCTTGGTGATTTTCCAGCTTTTCCCTGGTCAGCTGCTCTCCATTTTCAATGCTTGGAAAATATGCTTGCTATCGGTATGCCGGCCCTTGCAACGATCAGCCTGTGCTTCATTCCGGCAGCTCTCGGTATTTCGTTTTCGACGCTTTTCCAGGCGGTCGGCAGCGGCATTTCGAGCCTTCTGGTTTCCTTTGCTGCGTCAGCTGATCCTGCTTTTGCCCTGTGCGTTCCTGCTGTCCAAAATCAGTTTGATGCCGTTTGGTATGCGTTCCCCTTCGCGCGGAGGTTTTCTCCTTTGTGGCCAGCCTTTTGATTGCGTGGCGCATTTACAGACGTCACATCAAAGATATGCCGGATCCGAAGCCTGCAGCGGAAAACGCCTGACACCGTCCTCCGAAAGAGATTCCTCTAAAGCGCAAAATTGTTTTACCGCTGCCCTTCCGTCCGCGGATGAGGCGCGGGCAGAAACACGTTCATTCGTGAATCGCCGGCTTTGTCCGTGTTCCGGCATGGTGAGCAGATGCAAAACGGCCCTCCCGCATGGAACTGCGGGGTAGGGCCGCGAGTGCGTTTTTCTTCTCAGCGCCGGACAAAGAACTCGTCGTACCAGAGAAGGAAGGAGTAGATGCTCCAGATGGGCTGCATGTGGTTTTCCCCTGCCCTTATGCCCGTCGAGAAGCTTCAAAATGGCTTCCTGGTTGAAGTAGCGGGCGGCGACGTCGCCTTGGAAGGCTTTTTCTCACCTTCTGATAGTACTTGTCCTGGCGCAGCCAGTCATTGAGCGGGACCGGGAAGCCAAGCTTCTTTTTGTTCGCCGTACGCTCCGGAATTTGCTTAATTGCGGCGCCGCGCAGGGCCACCTTCGTCACGTCGCCGTGCACACGGTAGCGGGAGGGAATCTGCGTGGCGAGCGCAAGCATTTTCTTGTCGAGGAAGGGCACGCGCAGCTCGAGCGAATTCGCCATGCTCATGCGGTCGGCTTTTTGCAGAATGTCATACAGCATCCAGATGTGAATGTCGACGTACTGCAGCTGCGTCGGTTCGTCCAAATCCTTTACCTTGTCAAAGTAAGGCTTGACGTAGTCGACGGGATCCTTGGGATGATAGTCCTTTTTGAGATAGCGGTTCACGTTGTCCCGTGTGAAGACGTAGTTGCTGCGCATGTAGCGCTGATACGGCTCCATCGCGCCGCGGACGAGAAAGTTTTTCCCTTTGAAGGCGGGCAGCTTTGAGGCTGCCGCACCGGCGGCGCGGCGCAGCGGACGCGGCACGCGATGGGTGTAATGGTCGAAGTGCATGCCCGCGAGATACATCGGGTAGCCGCCGAAGAGCTCGTCTGCGCCCTCGCCGGAAAGCACAACCTTTACATACTTTGCCGCGTTTTGGGCGAGGAAGTAGAGCGGGATCTCGGACGGGTTCGGCATCGGCTCGTCAAGGTAATACTGGATGATCGAGGCCGCTCCGAAGAAGTCGTCGGCGCTCACCTTGTTGCTGATATTCGGCACGCCGACTGCACGGCTGAAATCCTGTGCATACGGCAGCTCGCTGTATTTTTCTTCTTGGTAACCGACGGAGAAGGTCTTAATCCCGTCCGCCGTCTTACTGACTTCCTTGACCACGTAGCTCGAGTCCACGCCGGAGGAGAGGAAGCAGCCAACCTCGACGTCCGCGATCTTGTGCGCGAGCACGCTTTCGGAGAAGGCATCCGTGATGCGCTGTTCCCACTCTTCGAGCGTCGGCTTTTCGTCGATATGGTAGGCGATCTCATTGTACTGGCGGATGGAGAGCTTTCCGTTCTGATACGTGAAGCAGTGTCCGCCGAGGAGCTTATACACATGGCGGAACATGGTCTCCTCGTTCGGAATGTATTCGTAGCAGAGGTATTCCGGCAGCCGCTCCTCGTTGAATTCCTTGACAAAACGGGGGTGTGGGAGGAAGCTCTTGATCTCGGAGGCGTAGAAGAAATCGCCGTTATGCCGGTAGTAGTAGAAGGGCTTGATGCCGAAGATGTCACGTGCGCCGAAGAGCTCCTTTTTTCCGTGCTGTCCCAAATGACGAAGGCAAACATACCGCGCAGGCGCTGCAGAACGTCCTCGCCCCACTCCTCGTAGCCGTGGAGCAGAACTTCGCTGTCCGTGGAGGTTTTAAAAACGTGACCGGCTTCCAGCAGCTCACGGCGCAGCTCCTGGAAGTTGTAGATCTCGCCGTTGAAGGTGAGCACCTTCGTGCCGTCCTCGTTCAGAATCGGCTGGCTGCCGCCTTCAAGGTCAATGATGCTCAGACGGCGGAAGCCCATCGCAATGTCCGCATCCACATAATAGTCGTCCTGATCGGGGCCGCGGTGGCGGATACGGTTCGCCATGTCCCGAATCACGGCCTCGCGGTTACCGTCCCAGCCGTTCGTGAAAAAGCCTGCAAATCCACACAAATGATATCCTTCCTTCCTGTATCGAAAAGCCGTTTCTCGCGGCGCTTATCGTGTAATGAGGCAGTCATAGGAGGGGCGCAGCGGTTTCCCGCAGGCCAGTACGGCGGCGCGGGAAAGAACCTCGAGCGCGTCAAGGCAGCCGGAGCCGAGCGGCTGATCGCGGTTCGCAAGGGAAAGCTCCGTACAGCCGAGGATGAGGCATTCAGCCCCGTTTTTCCGCAGATACGAGGCGGCTTCGCCGAAAACGTCCTGTTCCACGGGACGGCCCGCTTTCACGTTGTCGTAAATAACGCGCATGACCATTGCCTGATGCGCTTCGTCGGGCAGGATGCAGGCGATCCCTTCGCGCGCCAGAGCATCCTGGAACAATCCGGTGCGCGCCGTGCCGGTTGTCGCCATTACACCCGCCGAGCGCACCCCGTTTTCCCGCAGATGGCGTGCCGTCTCCCTGACGATGTGAAGGAGAGGAATGGAGATGGCTTTCTGCAGCTCAGGGAAAAAGTAATGCGAGGTGATGCACGGGATCGCGATGCAGCCGCAGCCGAGCGCTTCAAGCTTTTGCGCGTACCCGATGAGGGACGGCAGGGGAGAGGGCTTTGAGCGGTCAAGGATATGCGCCGTCCGGTCGGGAATGTCGGGGGCTTCCATCAGGATGGCCCGCAGGTGCTCCTGATCCCGATCGGCTGCCGTCATCTTTACGGTCAGCTCGAGAAAATAGGCGGTCGCCATCGGGCCAAGCCCGCCGATGATTCCCAGAATGTTCTCCTGCATGTGCGCTGTTCCTTTCCGCCCTCAGTCGCGAAGGCTCTTGTTGCCGAAGCACATTTTTATATTTTTTGCGGTAATTAATCTGACTCAGATGGAATTGTACGAAAGCGTTTGCGGAAGGTGTCCGCGGAGTAGCGCATCGACTGCACGTATTTGCCCTCCCGGATCAAGCGCTTGGCTTCCGCCTTGAGGGATTCGTCTTTCACATAATGGAAGATGACGTCTTTGGGGATGATGCTCCACAGCACACGGTTGTCCGCGATGGTAAGAGGCATTTCCTTTTGCAGGAGCACGTCGTCCACAAGCCATTTCGCAAGGTTATAGCCCGCTGCTGTCACAAAAAAGCTGCTGCGGCCCTGGCGCAGATTCATTTCGAAGAGCTTGTACTTTCCGTCGCGCGGGTCATACTTCATGTCGAAGTTGGCAAAACCGATGTAGCCGATTCCTTCGAGGAAGTTCTTCATCTGCTCGGAAAGAGCGTCGTCGCGCGAGCTGATGATGGCCGCGTAGCTGCCGATGCCTTCGGGAGAGTGTTCCTCAAGCAGCGTGTGGCCGAGCGCAATCAGCTTGACCTTCCGATCGCGGCCGCAATAGCAGTTCATCACGCGCATGCCGCTGTCGTCGCCGGGAATGAATTCCTGCAAAATGAGATGATCCTTGTAGGAGGAGCCGTAGATGGCGTCAAGGATGGCGTCAAATTCTTCGCGGTTCTGGGCGACGAAAACTTTCTTCTTGTGGGGGAACCGGCAGTTCCAGTAGGCCACGGAGTTGCTCGGTTTGATGATAACGGGAAAATCGAACGGCAGCTCGATTCCCTTGTGATTCTCAAACGAGCAGGTTGTCGTTTTCGGGAAAGCAAAGCCGTGTTCCTCGCAGACCTGATAGAAGTCTCTCCTTGATGCTCAGACGCATGAGGAGCGGCTCGTCAATGCACTCGAAGCGGTACGCGCCGCGAAGCTTGTCCTGATTGCGGACCAGAAGTTTAATGTAGTTATCCCCGCACGGGACGAGCAGAAGTGTTTTGCCGGGATAGCGCTGTGCGAACTTCAGCAGGGTGTCCACGAAAACCTGATCGTCCTCGAGATTGGGTTCCACGGCCTCCACCGACACAATCCGGCTGTGCATCGTTGCGCCGAGCATCCCTTTTCCCACAGCCACGCTCTTGATCCCGTAGGCTTCATGGAACGAGCGGGCCATGCCGTAAACGTTCATATCGCTGCCGAGCAGCACCGGAATGAAATCCGGAACAGATGTCATACTCAAAACGAGGCGCCTCCTCATATTCTTTCCCTGCCGCTGCAGCGGGAAACGCCTGCGCGGCAAGGTCCATCTGATTATTATACTCTCCGTGCGGGCAAAAAACAACATGGTTTTCCCCCTTGGGGACGGTTCTCGCAATTTCGCCAAAAGCTTATGCGGCTTGACAACGCATTGGGAGGCTTTTACAATGAAAGCAGAGGCCTCTGCAGAAACCACAGGAAACCCGGGGGATAGGGGAAAACGAAAGGGAGGAAGATATCGCTATGCAGTGGAATCAATCTCGTTTCAGCCGGGAGGGAGACTGTGAGCCCGGCAGATTGATCCTGGTTGCGGTTCTTGCCGTTCTTTCGTTTTGGTCTGCGCTTCCGCAGCCGCGGCTGCGGGGGATGCACAGGGATTGCAGCCCATGTGCCGCGGGACGGAAGAGGCCGCACACAGGAAAAGAAAAAAGACGCTGAGAGTGTTTCTGCGGAGAAAGGCGCTTCCTTCTGGGGACGCGTGAATTACGGTCATAAAAAACTTCCGGCAGTCTCTTTGCCGTGTCTGACGGCGGGAGAGGCCCGGAAGTTTTTGTTTTGGATTGTTATTTTTGAAGGAGTGAACACAGGAGAAGTCGTTCTCTGCCGGTTTTAAACAGAGCAGAATGACTGGCAACAGAAAAAAACCTCTACGGCAGCAGGCCGCGCACCCGCAGGAGGGACAGCACCTGCGCGTCCACGAGCTTTCTGCCCATCTTTTCGCGGAATTGGTAGGATTTCTCCTTTCCTGCCGCACGCAAACGGTCGAGCTCCGTCCCGAGAGCAGCGTACTCAGCGGTGACAGCGTCGCATACATCCTCAAAAAGAGCGAGACGCTCGGCGGCTTCCTCGGCGGACGCTTCGAGAACAGCGTGTCCGGAAGCGTCGCGGTGTGTCAGACGGCTCATCTCACATCACCCTGCCGCTGCTGATGATTTTGTAGCCTGCGGAGGAGATGGCGTTGTAAATTTCCTCGACATGCTGATGATTGCGCGTCTCCATCTGGATGCTCAGGTAGCAGCCGACAATGTCAGTGTCGAGGCCGCCGTGATCGTGGCGGACATGGATGACGTTGCCGCCGTGTTCGGCGATGATGGAGGCGATCTCACGCAGCTGGCCGGGCTTGTCGGCAAGTTCGATGACCATGTCGGCAACGCGCCCCGCCTTGACAAGGCCGCGGGTGATCACGCGCGAAAGGATCGTCACATCAATGTTTCCGCCGGAGATCAGGCAGATGACCTTCTTGCCTTTGATGTCGATCTTGTTGAACATCGCAGCGGCCACGGCGACAGCGCCCGCGCCCTCCGCGATCAGCTTCTGCTCCTCAATCAGGGCGAGCACAGCGGTGGCTGTTTCGTCGTCGGTGACGGTGATGACGTCGTCGACATACTTCTTTGTCAGCTCGTACGTCAGCGAGCCGGGGCATTTGACAGCGATGCCGTCGGCAAACGTGGAGACACGGTCGAGTGCGTCAGGTCCGCCCGCCTCGAGGGCGTGTACCATGCCCGGCGCGCCCGCGGCCTGCACGCCGTAGACCTTGCAGTGCGGATTCAGGCTCTTGACGGCGAAGGCTACACCCGCGATGAGGCCGCCGCCGCCCACGGGGACAATGACGGCGTCGACGTCCGGCAGCTGATCGAGCAGCTCAAGGCCGATGGTTCCCTGTCCGGCAATGACGTCGGGATCATCGAAAGGATGAATGAAGGTGCAGCCTGTTTCCTGCTGCAGTTCACAGGCACGGCGGTAGGCGTCGTCGTACACGCCCTTCACGAGCTCGACACGGGCGCCGTAGCTCTTGGTGTTCTCCACCTTCGAGATCGGCGCGCCGTCCGGGATGCAGATGATAGCCGGAATCCCGCTGCGCTGGGCTGCGAGCGCGACGCCCTGGGCGTGATTGCCCGCCGAGCACGCGATGACGCCCTTCGCCTTCTCCTCCTCGGAGAGCTGGGAAATTTTGTAGTACGCGCCGCGCAGTTTGAACGAGCCGGTATTCTGCAGATTCTCCGTCTTCAGATACACCTCGGCTTCGCGGTTGATTTTCGGCGCCTGGATCAGATCCGTGTGGCGGATCACGTTCTTGAGAACGTAAGCTGCGTGGTAAACCTTGTCAGGAGTGTCAGCATGGGAAAGTCCTCCTGTCTCAAAGCGCCCGCGCGCGCGGATCGCGTTACTTCGGCATCGCCATCGCGCCCGTGCGCAGGATGCGCAGGACGTTGTAGGGATTGTACAGCTCGATAAACGAATTGATGGTGCCCGCGTCGCCCGTCAGTTCGAGGATCATGGAGTCGGGCTCGACGTTAAGAATGTTGGCGTGGAAAATGTTCGCAATTTCGACGAGCTTCTCGCTTGTCTGGAGCGTCCTCTCCACCTTGAGCAGGAGGTGTTCGCGCTCGACGATCTTTTTCGCGCTCAAGAACGTCCACCTGTACAATGTCAATCAGCTTCGAGAGCTGTTTGTCGACCTGGCGGACGATGCGATCGTCTCCCGAGACGACGATCAGGATGCGCGAGTATTCCGTGTCTTCCGTCTGCGCGGCGACGATGCTCAGGATATTGTAGCAGCGGCGGCTGAACAGGCCCGCGATGCGAAGAAGCACGCCGGCTTTGTTGCGGGCGAGCACGGAGAGAATGTATTCCTTCACCGGGGAAGGATTGCTGTTCGTATATTCCATGAAGAAGGCCTCCTTTTCCGTCACACGCGTCAGTTGTCCATCTCGAGGATCGGGCTTTCCACGGAAGCGCCCGCCGGGACCATGGGCAGCACGTTGATATCCCGATCGATATGGCAGTCAATCAGCACCGGTCCGGTCTGAGCAAGGGCGTCGCGCAGGACAGGCTCGACCTCGTCCGCCGTTGAAATCGTGTACGCCTTGAGGCCGAACGCCTCGGCGAGGGCCGGAAATTCGTCGTTGTGTCCACATCCGTCTGCG